>OLNC01000195.1_pt1 | contig 71604 bp, 70 predicted proteins | sample 1672011 | NCBI WGS metagenome assembly OLNC01 (sample SAMEA3136636, study PRJEB25190) | human gut metagenome | biome: human gut; feature: human-associated habitat; material: faeces | place: Austria | collected 2013
CGCATAACAATCTTCTCGCCATGAACAGTCGGAATCGAGGAAATACGGATATCGTATTCTCGCCGGTCAACCATAACGGACATACGACCATCCTGCGGCTTTCTTTTTTCCGAAATATCCATGCCGCCCATGATTTTGATACGGGTGGAAATTGCCGGAAGAAGACTGTTATCGTAGACCATTTTTTCATAGAGAGCACCATCGATACGATAGCGCACACGAACCTTTGTCTCCAGTGCTTCTATATGAATATCACTGGCTCTCTGGCGTACCGCCTGCTCAATCAGCGAACGTACAAGCTGTACGATCGGTGCATCACTGACATCTGCTTCTGCTGCTGTTTCTTCATTATTTCCACGAAGCTGTTCACGTTCACGTGTAAATCGTCTCGCTGCATCCATGGTCTCTGATGCACCATAGCAGCGATCGATTGCAGCAAGTATATCACGTGGCGTCGCAATATATGGTTCAACCTGCAGGTTTGTGACGATGGAAATATCGTCAATTGCCGCCATATCCATCGGATCGGACATCGCAAGATGCAGGATATTCGCATTATATGGGTCAAGCTCAAATGGAATGCACTGGTATTTCTTAAGGAGATTCACACTGACCAGATTACGGACCTCTTTCGGAATCGTCACGCCGGTAAGTTCGATTATCTTTAATCCCAGCTGTGTCTGGAGTGCCCTGGCAATCATTTCTTCGGTGATAAAGCCATTCTCTACGAGAACTTCTCCGATTTTCTTGCCGGTTCCCTTCTGCAGTTCCAGTGCTTGTTTCAGTTTTTCTTCTGTAAGAACGTTCTGCCTGATGAGCAGGTCACCAAGTCTCATTCTCTCTCGTCTTAATGCCACAATGTCATCTCTTTCGTTTTGTTATTCAGCATAATCTGCTTTATGCCGGACTTATCCTATTGAAATATATATGGGATAAATTTACCATGACTTACATTTCCTGTCAATAAAGTGGGTACGTTTGGACCAAAATGTTTCTCTTAATGTTACTATTCAGATTTTCGCGAAGTATTTTCCTGTTTGTATCAGAACTAACCTTTTGGATAGTCCTCCGCGCACAGGTCGCAGCCCAAATCAGACCGTCTGGATAGTCCAAATAATGGCAAGTATAATTTGAGGTAACCAAATCTCGAGCTGTCGATGACTCTGATAATAGTATCTACAATACAAGGTAACCAAATTCAGGCCTGTCAATGACTCTGATAATAGTATCTACTGTCTCGGTCCACAAAATTAAGCTAAACAAATACCCCTGACCATAGTAAGTTGGAATAGAGTCCACAAAATCACAAAAATCAGATGACTTTTATTGTAGTAAGTCTATTCCGAGGCATTGCAAACACTAAAATTGGATGCCTCAAACATAAGTAAATCCCATCAGAGTCAACAGAACTCCCAGAATCCGTTGATTCCAGTTTTAGTAAGTGTAACGCAAGTCAACAGCTTGCTCCGAAAATTCATTCAGAACGCAAAAAGAGAAGCCTTTTCAGGCCTCTCCTCTGTAAACTTATGAATTATCATTACTCCTTATCGTTTCTTATAATGATAGATCAATAATCCTGCTATTGCCAATACTGCCACTGCAATGATCCAGGTAAACGGATTCTGATACCAGTGTCCGGATGTGCTTCTGACATCCTGTCCGGAAGCCTGACGGCTCTCGGCATCTGACTCATCCTGTGCAGCTTCTGTATCTTCTTTTTCCGGTTCGACTGTCGCTGCTGCCGTCGGAGTTTCAGCCGCTTCTGCAGCCGCGGTCGGCGCCGGTGTCTCAGCAGGCTCGGTTGTTGCGGTCGGCGCCGATGTTTCGGTCGGTGCCGGAGTTGCTGTCACTTTCGGTGTTACCGTTACCTTCGGTGTCGCGGCTGCTTTCGGAGTGGTTGTTGTCGCTGATTTTTTCGTTGTTTTCGAAGCTGTTGTCTCTCCTGAATCCTCGACAGGCTCTGCGCTGACTGCATTTTCTGCTGCCGCTTCAGCATCAACTGCCTCTTCTGTCACCGGTTCAGCATCAACGCTTTCTGTCTGCGCTTCCGGATGTTCTTTCAGCCATTCTTCTGTCTTCTCCAGATTCATCCAGCCCTCGGTTCCGTCTACCGTTGTCACACCCCAATGACTTCCGTCTACCATTTCGGCATCTTGTGTAATGTGAAGCGTTTCGCCATTCTCTATATCGCGTACACCCGGAACTTCGCCGTATTTCTCTCCCGGTCCCTGATAAAGCTTCTGCGTGCCTTCTTCTGCGTAAGCTTTTACATCATAATCCGCATTATAATTTACATGATCCTTACCTGCAATATACAGTTCTGAATCAATGGCTTCCTTCCGGGACTGCGCCGGGCGGCACTCATCCAGCGGTGCATAACCATTCATCTTGTGATATTCTGTATACCCCCAGGTCCGATTATTCTCTGTATCTTCAACCTCTCCTGTAATATGAAGCGCCGTACCGTTTGGTATCTGCTCATCATTCAGCTTCGTCGAATCAAAATCCGGCTGTGAATAAAAATCAATTCCTCCTGCCTTTGATTCCACGATCATATAATAGTCTGTGCTGTAATCCGGTTCTGTCTTACCTGTCTGCACATCTGCCATGACATTGACACTCATAAACAGTCCCATCAAAATGACCAGAAAACTCTTTGCCAGTTTCTTCATTTTATTTTCTCCCCTTCACTCCGTATATCTTCCTTATTTTTCTTAAAGTTATATCTTTTTGAAATTCTGAACCTATCATACCACAGACACAGCACAATGATAATCCTTTTTTGTCATAAAAAAGAAATAAAAAACTGATGTTTTTCGACACAAAAAAAGAGCTGCCACCACTCAGATTCTTTACATCCGTATAGCAACAGCTCTTAATAAACAAATAAAATAGGTAGGGTGACAATCCTACATCTCTTTTAAGACCCATATGGCGCGACGGCTGCCTGTTCCGTCCTCAGATTTTATTTGTTTATATTTATATGTTTATTATATTCTATTCTCCCTGAAAGTATTCTACATCAGACATAAAATCATTCTTATGACGTTCTGTATGCGCAACACGATTAGCCCAGAAAATTATTTCCTGCTTTGCTGAAATGATATCCGTCAAGTCTGGTCTTTTCTTTAATATAAATTCAGTAACTTCAGAACTTAGTTTTCCCAGAGAGACACATTTTATATCTTTTGTAAATATTTCTTTATTCAGTTTTGAAACTGTAAGCATTTATTCTATACCTTATACTTGTAGCAGTTCATTTTGTTCTATGTTTACTATAGCATATTTCTATTTATAATTCAAGCAAATCTCTCCCTGAAATACAACGACCCCGGAGGATTCTCCGAGGTCATTGCGTTTATCATGGCATTTCAAATAAAGCCTGTTTTATTATTTGTAAAGTGGTCCGTAATTCTTGCAGGCACGGAAGTCTGCACCTTCTTTATCCATTCCGAATGCATTCCATGCTGCCGGACGATAGATATCTTTTTCCGGTACGTTGTGCATGGATACCGGGATACGAAGCATAGAGCACATTGTGATCAGGTCAGCTCCGATATGTCCGTAGGAGATAGCACCGTGGTTAGCTCCCCAGTTGTTCATTACATCATAAGCTGTCTTGAACGGTCCCTCTTTGCCATCGCATCTTGGAGCGAACCATGTGCATGGCCATGTGTAGTCTGTACGTTTCCAGAGTTTGTCAGATACTTCTGCCGGAAGAGCTACTGTCCATCCTTCAGCGATCTGCAGAACCGGTCCAAGTCCTTTTACAAGGTTCAGACGGATCATTGTTGCAGGCATCTGAGCTTTTGTTTCATAACGGCTGGAGTATCCGCCTCCACGGAAGTATCCGTTGTCGGCCATACACCATTCTGTGTTATCCATGATTGCTTTCTGGTCTTCTTCTGTGATATCCCACCACTGTTTCATAACAGCATTGCCGTTTTCGTCTTTTGCTTCGCCGTTAGCGTCGAGGCATGCGGCACCGGAGTTGATCAGGTGAAGGAATCCGCCGGCTTCTTTTGCTACGCCTTCAAGGTCATATCCTGTAGCTTTCTTAACAGCCTCCGGGCTCCAGTATGTACGAACGTCAGCGAAAATCTGAGCTCTGTTTGTAAGAAGTTTCATGAACATCATTCCAAGACCATTAAGAACGTCATTCTCTGTAGCGAGGATGTATGGCTCACGAGCTCCGTTCCAGTCGAAGGATGTGTTCAGCATAGCTTCTGCAAAGTCACCGTTCGGATAGAAATCTGTCCACTGTCTCTGTCCCTGGAAACCAGCTGCCAGAGCGTTGTGTCCGATTGCTTCTTCGGAGAATGCCGGGTCAAGATTATCGCAGCCGTTCATCAGCTCTTTGATGATAACTGCCATCTTAACTACGAATTCAAACTGCTCTTCTTTCTTTTCTGGAGAGAACTGCAGTTCTTCTGGGTTTTTATCCCAACCGATCTTACATGTTTCTTTTGCCCATTTGAGAGCTTTTTCGAATTCTGCGTGATCGTAGATACCTTCTGTCATACGACGGATGATTTCTACCTCGTCAACGGATTCAACACGCATTCCAAGATAGGATTCGATGAAATCGGAATCAATGATAGATCCGCCGATACCCATTGTAACAGAACCGATCTGCAGATAGGATTTTCCTCTCATGGAAGCTGCTGCAACTGCTGCGCGTCCAAATCTCAGTAATTTTTCTTTAACGTCATCCGGAATAGATGTGTCATCAGCTTCCTGAACATCATGTCCATAGATACCGAATGCCGGAAGACCTTTCTGTGCATGTGTAGCAAGAACGGATGCAAGGTAAACTGCTCCTGGTCTTTCTGTTCCATTGAAGCCCCATACAGCTTTGATTGTCTGAGGATCCATATCCATTGTTTCTGCGCCATAGCACCAGCATGGTGTAACTGTAAGTGTGATGTCTACGCCTGCTTTACGGAATTTATCAGCACATGCTGCGCTTTCACCAACACGTCCGATTGTGGTATCAGCGATAACAACCTGAACCGGTTCTCCGTTAGAATATTTTAAATTTTCTTCGAAAAGCTTTGCAGCGGACTTAGCCATGTTCATTGTCTGTTCTTCAAGAGATCCTCTTACGTCAAGGGCTCCTCTACGACCATCGATGGTTGGTCTGATACCGATAACCGGATAGCTGCCTACTAATCTGCTCTTTGCCATGATTGATTACCTCCATTTGATTAATGAAATAGATTGTTTTCAAGAAGTTTTCACTAAAAAACTTCATTGTTTCCTATATTTCATAGTATACAATTGCCAAAGCAGAATTACTTGTGATATAATAGCAAAAAACAGTACAATATTCACTTTTTTTAATTATTTTGTAAAAAATCTATAAACTCAGCACAGGGAGGAACTTATTTTGCACGATCTTGACCGTAATGAAGACCGTCTCAGAGGAACTTATGACTTTCCTTTTGAATTTCACCATATTGAATCGAACCATCCTCGCTATGTCATGTCTTACCACTGGCATGTCGAATATGAAATCATCCGAATCCTGACCGGCTCTCTCACCGTCACTTTAGACGAAAAAAGCTTTATCGCGATGCCGGGCGATATCATTTTTGTGCACAGCGGCATCCTGCACAGCGGAATTCCTGATGATTGTGTCTACCAGTGTATTGTCTTTGACGGGAACTTCTTTTTGAAAAGCAACCCGGCCTGTGCCGGATATATGCAGAAAATCCTGCATCAGGAAATCCTGATCTATCATCATTTTTCACCGAAGTATCCGGATATCTGCGATGCTGTAAACAGTCTTTTTGACGCGCTCTGGAAAAAGCCCGTCGGTTATGAAATGACGGTGATTGGACAATTTTACCACTTTTTCGGGCTTGTTTTTGGTAATCATTACTATCTCGAAAGCGTCACACGTACAAGGCGGGATTACAAAAGAATCTTACAGCTCAAACAGGTTCTTGATTTTATCGAACACAACTATGCTTCTCCGCTTACTTTGCCGCAGCTTTCTGCTTCTGTGTCGATGTCGCCGAAGTATTTCTGCAGATTCTTTTCGGAAATGACACATCAGACACCAATGGATTACCTGAATCATCAGCGGATCGAGCATGCATGTTATCAGCTCTCCACTACAGATGATTCGATCACAGAAATTGCCTACCGCAACGGTTTTAATGACCTGAGCTACTTTATCAGAACATTCAAGAAATATAAGGGAATCACCCCTGGAAAATATAAGAAAGCATAATCAGCGGACGCGCCACCGGCGCCTCCTCGATATGCAATGCAAAAAAGGAACCCCGAAGGGTTCCTTTTAAAGTACTTCATTCAGTACAGATAATCCATATTCGGCAAGGCTGTGGTCTTCTTCACCGGTTCCACCGCTGATACCCAGCCCCCCGATAATCGTATCTCCGACTTTGAGCGGGACACCGCCTCCAAAGATTACGATCTTACCGTTATCCATCTTGTCTACACCATAGAATGTTCCACCCGGCTGTGCAAGTACGCTCAGCTCCTGCGTTGACATCTTGACTGCAACAGAAGTATATGCTTTCTTGGTTGCCACATCAAAGCTTACCAGAAAAGCTCCATCCATCACATGTACAGCAATCGGATTTCCATCCGGTCCACAGACTGCAATTACGGCTTTTTTGCCGCGGCGTTCTGCTTCCTGTTCAATCTTCTCGATCAGGCGTTTCGCGCTGTCCAGAGAAATTCTTCCCTGAATCCCCATTTTCCTGAGTACTTCCTGAATGACAGTCTCATTTACTGTACCTGTCTGATTTGTTTCCATGGTTCTGACCTCATCTTTTCCACCGTGCACAGCAATTTCTGCCGGTTTTTCCACAACAGCAGATGCTTTTCCACTGTTTTTTGCATCGGCATATCCGGCAAGCGTATAAAGATAATCTGCCAGACGGTTCATGTATTTTTTGGCCCCGTTATCTGCACCAAATTTGACGCTAACTGCAGCCAGCGCTCTCTCCGCGCGTCGTGCCACAGTTCTTGCCACATCTATCTCCGCCGACAGACGGCACTGCCCCGGAAGACGTATCTCCATACTGTGGGGAAAAAGTTCCTCAAGACGGGAGATTTCTTCTTCCAGGAGCTCTGTTTTGTCATCGTCTACCTTATATTCTCTGTTAAAAGGATCTGCCACTCCATCCATGATCATAAGCAAGGTCATCTGCACCTTCTCGAGCATACGGATCGTATCCGTTTCATCGATCATCGTCTTGACAAGACCCAGATAGCTATTCAATTCATCAAGGTCCCCAAACAGCCGAACGCGGTCATCAGACTTTGAGACATTTTTTGTGTGGACAAGATTTGTTGTCCCCTTATCTCCATTTTTGCTGTAAATGTTCATTCCGGCATCTCCTGCTCACCCGGTCCTTAGAAAGACCAGAGTTTTTTGTAAATCTTCATAATATCCTCTTTGGTCGGGATTCTCGGATTGGTCGATGTGCATGCATCCGCAAGCGCTGCATCTGCCATCTTGTCGATTGCTCCGAAATATTCATCCGGGCTGATCGTTCCGATTTCCTGAATCGTCATCGGGATATTCATTTCTTTCTGCATAAACTGAATCCAGTTTACGAGAGAACGTACGCTCATTACCTGATTATAATTGCTCAGTCCCAGGATATGTGCGACGGATGCATATCTTTCTACGGAAGGAAGATATGTCTTCTGACTTCTGCTTCGTTTGTTGATATTCGCATTAAATTCTACAATGTGCGGCAGAAGCATTGCATTTGCACGTCCATGAGGAATATGGAACTGTGCACCGAGCTGATGTGCCATACTGTGTGTAATTCCAAGGCCTGCTGTATTGAAGGAAAGACCTGCCAGACAGGATGCTACGTGCATTTTCTGTCTTGCATGCATATCACTTCCGTCAAGATAAGCTCTCAGGAGGAATACACCACAGATTTCCATTGCTTTTTCAGCAAGTGCTGCCGAAAATTCATTATGATCTGTACTTACATAGGATTCCAGTGCATGGGTAAATACGTCCATACCTGTGTCAGCTGTGATAGCCGGAGGTACGCTTTTTACTAATTCTGCATCGAGAATTGCCTCATCTGCTGTCAGACTTGGGGAAATAAGTGGATATTTTACCTTGGCTTCGGTGTCGTTTACGACTGCAAAGGATGTAACCTCTGAACCTGTTCCGCTTGTTGTAGGAACGGCAATCAGACCAACGTCGCTGTAATGGTTGATCTTCAGTGCAAACTCACGAATTGCCTTGGAGGAATCGATAGCAGAACCACCACCGACTGCAATAACTGCTTCCGGCTGATAGCTTAAGAATTTCTTAACACCGTCTGCCACCTTATCTACCGGCGCATCCGGAACTACATTACTGAAAATGTCGTACTCGATGCCGCCCTTTGCCAAAGGCTCTGTAATCAGGTCAATCATTTTACTCTGCACTACAAAAGGATCCGTAATGATGAGTACTCTCTTGTATGGTATCTCTCTCAGACGATCCAGAGCGTTGTCTCCAAAATGAATGACAGTTTTCATTCCAAAGGTCTTCATATCTGTTGCTCCTTTTCTATGACTGCATACCCGGATAACGGCACTCCACGCCTTCATCGGCAAAATGTGCCAGCCATTTATCTGATGGCTTCCGATCGGTCACAATCACATCTATATCCCGCAGTTTTCCCGCAACGGAAAATGCGGTCTGATCAAATTTTGTACTGTCTACTACCAGAATCTTCTCACGGCCGGATGCGATCATTGCCTTCTTGGTTGTGCCGAATGCTTCCTGTGACTCCATGATTCCCCACTCATGATCCAGTGCTTTGCAAGAGATAATTACCTTATCTACAAAGTAGGATCGGATTGCTTCCTCAGTTCTGGAACCGAGGAAAGCAAGATATCCTTCTTTCATGACACCACCGGTTGAAATAATATTCCAGCCCGAAACATCTGACAATTCAAGAAGGATCTCCATGGAATTTGTGATCACGGTCAGGCGTTCTTTTTCTTTGAGCGCTTTGGCAACAAAAACTGCTGTCGTACTCGCATCAAGGAAAATATGGTCTCCTTCTTTTACAAGGGAGGCTGCAAGTTCAGCCATTTTCTGTTTACCGCCTACATTCTGGTTCTTTCGAATATTAAAGGGCAAGTCAATACTCACATCCTCTTTTATGACAGCTCCGCCATAGCTTTTTGTCGCAAGCCCCTCTTTTTCGAGCTTGTCCAGGTCACGGCGGATCGTTTCTTCAGAAACTTCATACAGTTGGCTGAGTTCACTTACAACGACTCTTTTTTCTGTCTGTAATTTCTCAAGAATTAAATTCCGTCTTTCTAATGCCAGCATTTACTTTGCCCCCTTTTGAGAACATTTATTATTATTAAAGGATAGAATCGATCATTCTCTGATCCGGATGAGCGATTACTGAGGAATCCAGATACATTCCCTTGGATGCAACGAGATTCTTAGCTTTCTCAATAGAAGCTTCTACTGCAGAAACCTCACCGGTAAGAAGCATGTAGGATTTACCACACATACCTTTTGCAATACGTAATTCGATAACGTCTACGATTGCGGTTTTTGCTGCCTGGTCTGCTGCTTCAATGATAGATGCAGCATCATATGTCTCAAGGATTCCAAGAGCACTGATTCCTTCGATCTGAGTTGTTCCGTACATAGCCGGGAACAGGGACTCATGAGGATTACCAAGTACAAAGCTGTCGATACATTTGTCCTCGTAAGTAGTTACTGCTGCGTCAACAGCGGCCTTTACTGCACTTAAATCGCCTGTGATAATTGCAATATATTTGCCCGGACATACGGTCTGTGCCTCGACAATCTCGACCTCAGATGTCTTTACCATGGCATCTGCTGCTGTGATACCTGTGGCAGTCGTTTTAAATTCAATCATTCCGATTGCTTTACTCATTTTCTGCACGTCCTTTCTACTTTGCTGCAATTATGATGTGGCGGTCTGTTACTTCTGTTACTTTACCAGAGATACTTGCATGGATGCTTACGCTTAATCCGTCAGCATGCTGTGCGATCATCTGGCCTTTTGTTACCATATCGCCTGTCTTCACAATTGCCTGTGCCGGTGCGCCGATATGCTGGCTTAAAAGGATCTTGACCTTGGATACCGGAACAATGTTCTCATCCATCGGTGCATCCTTGTCATATTTGGTCAGTCCCAAACGTGCCATCAGTCGTTCTTCCGGAACCTTGCGATATTCTCTTGAAGGCTGTACCGGAACCGGCTGTACTCCCTGAGGAGGTCTGATACCTGCTTTACGAAGTCCGCCCTTCATGTCTGCGAGAAGTGTTCTCGGAGCAAGACTCTGTGGGCATGCATACATCTCACATACACCGCAGGAACTGCAGAATGCGGAATCGATATATGGATTCACATCTCTGAAATCACCAGCGGATGCTGCTCTCATAAAGCGGGCCGGATCGATCGGATGTCCGAGGTTATGTCTCGGGCAGAGGTCCGTACAGGTGTTACACTGGCAGCAGATAGATGCTGCACGTTTTAAATCAATTGCAGATGTTCGCTGCTTCTTCATGACGATCTGATGATCTCTCGGAAGAACGAGAACTGCGTTTGTTGTTTTGGTAACCGGATCTGAACCGTTACCGATGCGTCCCATCATCGGGCCGCCTACAAAGTAAACAGGATCTTTGGTAGTAATATCTCCAGCCTGTGCTACTACTTCATCCAAAGTACAGCCCAGCGGAACTTTTACTGTTACCGGGTTTCCAACTTCTGCTACAACGGAAACGTATTTTTCTGTAACCGGCTTCTGTGCTTCCACTGCCTGATATACATTGTAAATAGTCTCTACGTTGAATACAATGACGCCCTGCTCAATCGGCAGTCCGCCAGGTCTGCAGACACGACCGGTAGCTTCATAGATCAGCACAACTTCGTCACCCATCGGGTAAACTTCATCAAGAAGATGAATTTTCAGACCAGGGAACTCTTCAATGTTCTGCTGCAGTGCCTTGATCGTCTGTACATATGATTTCTTGATTCCGATGATTGCCTGTGAAGCACCAACGGTCTCCATAACCATGTGGAATGTCTTCATGATCTCATATGCATGCTTCTCAAGTAACTGTCTGTGAAGTTTCAGCAATGGTTCACATTCTGCACAGTTCAGAAGAATTGTGTCAGCCTTGTCTGTAAGCTTGGCATATGACGGGAATCCGGCACCACCTGCACCTACAACACCATTGTCCTGCATAATTTTCTGTAAATCTTTGATTTCCATGGCGTTACTCCAATCCTGCACCATCATCGACGATACCGACTATTGCCGCATCGATCGGTGCTGTTTCTTCGCCGCAGCCGATTCTGGCCGCGCTTCCTTGTGCCACCAACACATATTCCCCGATACCTGCACCGATAATATCGATGGCAACGATCTGGGATAAGTCAGTTTTCATATGATGCACCGGCTCCACGATCATGAATTTCTGTCCTATCAACTTGTCACTTTTACGAGTGGAAACAATACTTCCAACTACTTTTCCTACTATCATGTGTGTGCCTCCGCATTATAGTTTAATCCCCTAATGCCGGTGACTTGCGCCACCGGCCGATTCAGAGGAATATTATTTTATGATGGTAACTGTATTGCCTGTGGCAATCTTTGCTGCATTTGCTTCATCTGTATCAATATGCATTTCCAGTGTAAAGCTGTCGTCTACACGGATAGCAACCTGATTAAAGATAGTTCCACGCTCGTTATCTGCCTTAACAGAAACGATATCGCCGTTTTTGACACCGGCTGCCTGTGCATCTGCCGGAGACATGTGAATGTGACGCATAGCCACGATACATCCCTCTTTCAGATAGATGGCACCTTTCGGTCCGACGATTGCGATCGGTGCACTTCCTGCAATATCACCGGACATACGAACCGGAACATTCATGCCGAGTTTGATGGCATCTGTAGCAGATACCTCAACCTGTGTTGCACTGCGGACAGGTCCGAGAACACGAACGTTCTCGATTGCACGAAGTTTCAGGCCGATGATGGTAACAGTTTCGTTTGATGCAAACTGTCCGCCCATCAGGTCTTTTTTCTTTGTAAGCTGATAACCTGGTCCGAATAATGTTTCTACGTGTTCCTGTGTCAGATGAACATGTCTTGCAGATACTCCGATTGGAACCATGAAGCCGTTTCCTTTTTCTTCATTCTGATTAATGGCATCAATAACCATTTTTGTAATCAGTTCAATGTTTTTTGATTCCAAGAATACACCTGCTTTCTTCCATTTGCCGGAATAAATTTATGTAATAAAATTATTTCAGAACCGGAAGAATTTTTTCTACGTCTGTGTGTGGTCTCGGGATTACGTGTGTAGCTACGAGCTCACCAAGTCTGGATGCTGCTGCGCTTCCGCTTTCTACTGCAGATTTAACAGCTCCTACATCTCCACGAACCATAACTGTTACCAGTCCGGATCCGATTTTTTCTGTTCCAACAAGTGCTACGTTAGCTGCTTTGCACATCTGGTCTGCTGCTTCGATTGCTGCTGTAAGTCCTCTGGTTTCTACCATTCCTAAAGCTTCCTGTGTCATGATTTTTTCCTCCTTGTGGATAAAATGAAAATTGATTATTTATTTTCTGGTTTTGTTTCGTCTGTTTTTTTCTTCCAACGGCTTGCACTTAACTCCACGAGTTTGACGATTTCCTCGTGTGGTCGTGCAATCACTGCATAACTCGCCGGTTTCTTAATAGCGTTTGCAACAGCAGCTTCAACAGCTTCGTTGACTGCTGATACATCGCCTTCTACAATAAGAGTGACAAGTCGTCCGCCCAGCTTACGTTCCCATGACGCCAGCTCAACGTCTGCAGTTTTGCACATGATATCGAGCGCATTGATCGCAGCTACGACACCAGTGATCTCTATAAAACCATATGCTTTACTCATGAGCGAACTCCTTTAATGCTGGATGCATTATTTTATTGTAGGAAGAATTTTTTCTACATCGTTGTGTGGTCTCGGAATTACGTGTGTTGCAACAAGCTCACCAAGTCTGGATGCTGCTGCGCTTCCGCTCTCTACTGCTGCTTTAACTGCTCCGACATCACCGCGAACCATAACTGTTACCAGTCCGGATCCGATTTTCTCTGTTCCTACCAGTGCTACTTCTGCTGCTTTTGTCATTGCATCTGCTGCTTCGATTGCTGCTGTCAGTCCTCTGGTCTCTACCATTCCTAAAGCTTCCTGTGCCATTGTTTCTTCCTCCTGAATCATTGTTTATACTTGTTCAAATATTCATACCGGGATATCAGCCGTCAGCTTTTATCCAGGGCGCTGATTTTCAGCATCTTTACCGTATCCTCTGTCGGATTTGGTATTACGTAGTGCTGCACTACACCAGTTCTCCGGTTTGCTTCTGCCATTCCTGCTTCCACAGCGGCGGTAACGTCCTCGACGCTTCCGCGGAATTTGATGCATACCAGAAGCGGTACTGGCAGGCTGTCTGCGTTTGCAGGCTTGTTCTTGTCGAACACCTCCAGGCGGACATTTGCTGCCTTACAACCGGCATCTGCCGCTACAAAGGCTGTCGCCAGACCGAACACTTCCAAAATTCCTACAGCTTCTGCCATTTTGCCTCTCCTTTATATTCCCGGATTATTTATTTACTACGGCAATCTTAAGACCTGTCATTGCAAGGTTTGTCTCAAGTGCTTCGTTGATCTGCTCAAGCGGGAATTTGTGTGTGATCAGATCAGACATCGGCAGTCCGATTGCTTTTGCTCTCTTCAGGAAATCAAATGTTGTTGCATAGTCTCTGAGGTTGTATACCCAGGAGCCAACAAGGTTGATTTCTTTGGAGCAAAGGTCGAAGTGCGGGTTGATTGTTGCATCTCCACCATTGATGAAGAATCCAAGTTCGCAAAGTCCACCGCCGTTGCGGATGAATTTGTAGATGTTTGCATGTGCATGCGGGTTACCTGTGCACTGGAATGCAAAGTCTGCAAGATGTCCGTCCTGAGCAGCTTTAACGCCCTCTGTAAGCGCTTCGATACCCTGGAACTGTGTGAAATCTACTGTTGTGTTAGCACCCATCTTCTTGGCAAATTCAAGACGTTTTGCATTTCCGTCTACTGCGCAGATGTTCTGAACACCCATGGTGTGAAGAACGGCGATACAGATCAGACCGATCGGTCCGCATCCCTGTACAACAACTCTGCTGTTGAATTTGAGGATACCTGTTGTTTTTGCTCTTTCTACTGCATGTACAAGTACTGCACATGGCTCGATAAGGATACGGGAATCCAGATCCAGATCACTTACGTTGAAGAATGTGGAACCGAATTTTCCGCCTCTGATGAAGATGTAATCAGCGAACCATCCGTTGAATTTAACATCATCGTCCGGAAGAAGTCCGTATACGTCAGCGCCGCCTACGTTTTTCTTGTTGAGGTCGAACATTGTGATTTCCGGATCATCTTTGAAGATCATACATGTAACAACTTTATCACCGATCTTAACCGGTTTACCAGCTGTATCAACTTTAACGTTTTTACCCATAGCTACGATCTCACCGGTTCCTTCATGTCCGAGAACAACCGGGATCAGACCGAATGGGTCATTTTTGTATTCGTGAGCATCTGTACCACAAACGCCACAGCCTTCTACTTTAACAAGGATATCGTCGTCACCGACTTCCGGAAGCGGATACTCCTGCAGTTCGAAGTGTTTCTTTTCTGTCATCATTGCAACTCTTGCTGTTTTCGGGATTCCACCCTGAGCCGGAGCTGCCGGTGCAGCTGTCTGAGCTGCTGCAGGTGCTGTTCCGGTCATTCCGGAGAGAACCTGTTTTACAATTTCTTCAATATTTACATTGTTCATATCCATTTTAAACTTTCCTCCTGATTAGCGAATGCAAAGGCTGTCAGACATTACGCAGCGTCTTCTCTTTGTGAAGGTGCTTGCACTTGTAAGTCCTTCACCTGTACGGCTTGCAATTGTGAATGTACAATATCCTTCTCCGCCGAATCCAAGTGCAGAATAGGACGGGCCGTTCTTAACAAGGATTGCTGTGTCGATTGCTTTCGCATATTTGGTAATGTTATCAATGTTTTTGGAATGGATGTGTGCTGAATGACGGTTGCCATGTTCAAGCCATACAGCCTGTTCTACAGCATCATCGAAATCTCTTGCTCTTACAACACCAAGGATCGGCATCATAAGTTCTGTTGTGATCAGCGGATGTTCCTTCGGTCCTTCGAAGATGATGCAGCGGGTATTTGCCGGTGCGTTTACTCCGATCATGGAAAGAAGTGTCTTAGCGTCACGTCCAACACATTTACGGTTCAGTTTGCCGCCTGCCAGAACAACTTCTGTCAGTTTGTCCTGCTCTTCTTTGGAAGCGAGGTAACAGTCGTTTTCTGTCAGCATGTAGTGCATCAGTTCATCTACTACAGAAGATACAGCTACAACTTCCTTCTCTGCGATACATGGAAGGTTGTTATCGAATGTACATCCGTTTACGATGTCCTGAGCTGCTTTACGGATATCTGCTGTCTCATCAACAACTGCCGGTGGGTTGCCAGCTCCTGCTCCGATTCCTCTCTTACCGGAGGAAAGAACTGCTGTTACAACACCAGGGCCGCCTGTTGCAGCGATCAGCGGAATATCTTTATGTTTCATCATGATATTGCTTGTTTCAAGAGTTGGTTTCTCTACTGTTACGGCAATGTTGTCCGGGCCGCCTGCTTCAAGAGAAGCTTCGTTTACCAGGTTGATTGCGAAAATAGAGGTTTTGATCGCTGCCGGATGCGGGTTAAATACTACTGTATTTCCGCCTGCCAGCATACCGATTGTATTACAGAGTACTGTTTCACTCGGGTTGGTACATGGTGTGATCGCACCGATTACACCAAACGGTCCCATCTCGATCAGAGTCAGGCCTCTGTCTCCTGACCATGCAGTTGTTGTGATATCTTCAGTACCAGGTGTCTTGTCTGCTACCAGATGATGTTTCAGGATCTTGTCTCCTACGTTACCCATTCCTGTCTCATCAACGCCCATACGAGCCATAACTTCTGCATTTTCTTTGATTTTTTTACGGATGCAGGTGATGATTTTTTCTCTCTGATCCATGGACATTTTCTTAACGATCAGTTCTGCTTTTTTAGCAGCTTCGATCGCATCATTCATTTCTTTGAAAACGCCATGTTTTCCTGTCGGAGCATCTGCAATCTGCATTTTTGCCATTACTTCCTGTACAATATCCTGTACCATGCTCTCACTGATTGGCATGAGATTGTCCTCCTTTAATGTCTGCCTTATCTGGTTTCAGATTATTTCAGGCCAAGCTGTGCCATAACCTGTTTTGTGATGTTAGCAACCAGTTCTGCATCAGCGTTTCCAGCTGCCGGAGCTGCTTCTTTTGAACAGTCGCCACCAACGAAATCATACTGATATCCCGGGAACTGTTTGTAATCTTCATTGTGGCAGGCACCACCGCAGTTATGACAGTTAACACCGTCTTTGTTCTGGCAGAGACTTGCCGGATGTTTTCCTGGCATACCGAATTTACGACGGATTTCATACAGTTTCTTGATGTTTTCTTTATCGAATTCCTTCGGGCCGCCGAGCAGTTTGCTCTGATACAGAAGCTGTGCGTAGAATTCTACTGATTCCATCTTCATGTATGCAGCATTCAGGTCTGTGCTCCATGTAAGAGCTCCGTGGTTCTCAAGAAGAACTGCATCGAAGTATGGAAGATATTTTTCAAGGTTGTCCGGAATTTCCATTGTGGAAGGTGTACCGTACTCAGCGATCGGAACGCATCCAAGAGCGATAACTGCTTCCGGCATGATCGGCTGTGTAAGCGGGATACCAGCGATAGCGAAGGATGTAGCATAGATTGGATGAGCATGTACTACAGATCCTACGTCTGGTCTCTTCTGATATACTCTCATATGCATTTTGATCTCAGAAGATGGTTTGAATCCCGGGTTAGCCTGGATTACGTTACCCTGAGCATCTACTTTACAGATGAACTCTGGTGTCATAAATCCTTTGGATACACCTGTTGGTGTGCAGAGGAATTCGTTGTCATTCAGTTTTACGGAGATGTTTCCGTCGTTTGCTGCAACCATGTTACGGTTGTAGATACGTCTTCCGATGTCACAGATCTGTTTTTTGATTTCAAATTCGTTTACCATGCTTATTTTCCTCCTAAAGCAATTTGGTTTTGCTGCTGTCCTTCTGCTATATATACAGCAAAAGACAGCCGCAGGTGTTTTATTTTATTTCTATGGAGATTTTACTCCTTATAGACGAGATTGTCAAGAATTTATCGTTGTTTCTTGTTGTTTTTGTTGTGAAAAAAATGTTGTTTTTGTTGTTTTTCGATCATCCACCGATCTGAACGCGCAAAGAACTCACGGATTCTGCGGCTTTTCGCAGTGTTTCCATATGTTCCTTCGTCGGCGGCAGGATTCCTTCCATTAAATATGGTCTGCCAAGACCGATATACTTATCCTGTCCGAGACGGTGATACGGAAGCAGGTGAAGCTGTTCCACCCCCGGAAGGGTATCGGCAAAACGTGCAATTCCCTGAATTTCCTCGATCGTATCATTAAACGTCGGAATAACCGGAACGCGGATGATCAGTTTGCATTTACCTGAAAGTGCAACTTTGCGGGCATTTTCCATCATCAGATCATTCGGTCTGCCGGTGAACTCCTTGTGTTTTGCCGGATTGGTATGTTTGATGTCCATCAGATAAAGATCAAGATACGGTAAAATCGTCTCGATCGTCTCAAACGGAGCACATGCCATACTCTCGAGCGCGGTATTGATTCCATGCTCCTTGGCTGCACGGAGAAGATCCCTCGCAAATTCAGGCTGGCAGAGGCTCTCGCCTCCGGAAAGAGTAAGTCCGCCTCCGGAGCGCCGGTAATATGGCCGGTCCTCTTCAACAACCTTAATCATTTCCTCTACAGTCACATCCCTGCCGATTACTTTGTCCTCACCGAGTACTTTCATCGTCTGGATCTTGTATTCCTGCGATTCCGGATTACAGCACCAGCGGCATCGAAGCACACATCCTTTCAGGAAAACGATCGTACGGATTCCCGGACCATCATGAACAGAATAACGCTGGATATCGAAAATACGACCTTTTGTCTGTAAATAATCCATAATCTTTTCCTTTTAGAAGCCCTGTTCTGTACGTCTGATGATATCGTCCTGAAGAGAACGTGACAGAGTTGTAAACAATGCGCTGTATCCGGCAACACGTACAACCAGATGCGCGTAATTCTCCGGATGCTTCTGAGCATCAAGTAATGTTTCTCTGTCAACTACGTTGAACTGCATATGCATACCCTTCTGATCGAAGAAGGTACGGATCAGTGCAACAAATTTTTCCAGGCCCTCTCTGCCTGCAAGTGCGGACGGATGGAACTTCTGGTTAAACAGTGTTCCGTTGGATACAATGAAGTGATCCAGTCGGGAAACAGAAGTTGCTGCCGCGGTTGGTCCCTTGACATCCTTTCCTGCAGTTGGAGAAACGCCATCTGCTACCGGTGTATGTGCATAACGTCCATCCGGTGTAGCTCCTGTCTGTCCGCCAAGCGGTACGTTTGCAGATACCGGATAGAGTCCGGCCTGATAATGACCGCCACGTGGATTCATGTATTTCTGCAACGGGCGGCTGTATGTATAAGCAACATCTCTTGCAAAATAATCCACATCATCGATTGCATTACCAAACTTCGGAACTTCATCGATCATATGATGGATCTCTGTAAATCTGCGGAGCTGCTCTTCGGTCGGTTTCAGTCTCATAACAGTCTGAAGAACCGCCTTTGCAGTGTCAGTATTTACTGCCATGCCTGCGTCCTGCATTCCCTTAAGGATCATTTCCGACATATCAGAAACGGACTGCTGATCCAGACCTTTGTCATAGTTCCATGCCAGAGCCTGTTTGTACTCTTCCATGGAGACTTTCTTATCTTCGTATACAAGTTTACGGATCGCATATAAAGAGTCAGCCATATTCGCAATACCAAATCCCTGTGGGCCGGTAAAGTTATAAACAGCTCCACCTTCCTGTACGGAAAGGCCTCTGCTGAGACAATCATCTACCATACAGGATTCATATGGAAGCGGTACCCTCTCCGAATGCGCCACGTCGATCGCATTGTCGGCATTGACCATCAGGGAAATGCAGTATTCCATTTGTTTCTTGTATGCATCAAAGAATTCTTCGAATGTTGTCATTTTGGTAACATCACCGGTCTGGATACCAACCAGTTCGCCCTTGTCCATACCATTGGAGAATACGAGTTCAAGCGGGCGGCACATGTTGAAGAACGCTGCATCGTGCCATCCGTCTGTCTTGCCTGCTTTCTGCGGTTCTACACATCCGATGATATTGTATTCTCTCGCATCTTCCAGGGTAAGTCCTCTGTTCTGTAATGCCGGAATAATAACTTCATCATTGTAATATGCCGGAAGTCCGATGCCGGTTCTGGTAAGCTCAGCTGCCTTGATCAGCAGTTCATGCGGAGAACCGTTCCATACTCGGATGGAAAGAGACGGCATCGGCAAATGTACATGCATGGATGCAAGGATACACATAACAGAAAGATCGTTTGTCACGTCGTTTCCGTATTTGTCCTGTCCACCTACGATCAGGTTCTGGAAAAGGCTGTAACCTGCAAATCCCTCTGCGGATGCTGCATCACGTACTTTGTTAAGGTCGTTGAGTTTGACCCAGATACAGTCAAGGAGTTCCTGCGCTGCTTCTCTGGTAATAACACCCTTATCAATGTCTGCTTTGTAATAAGGATACATATACTGGTCAAAACGTCCCGGTGAAATAGAATGTCCGCTGGATTCAACCTGCAGAAGCTGCTGTACGAACCAGAAAGACTGACATGCCTCGTAGAAGCTGGTCGCTCCGTTTGCCGGAACACGGCTGCAGTTCTCTGAGATCTGTAAAAGTTCCTGTTTGCGTACCGGGTCTGTGCATTCTGCCGCCATCTGAGATGCCAGTTCAGCATAACGCTCTGCATACTCGATAACTGCCTGGCAGGAAACGATCACAGCATTAAGGAAATGACTCTTCTTTGCATAATTGCCATCGCCAACCTGACATTTCTCCAGTTCTGCACGGGCTTTATCAATGATGCCTTTATAACCGATCGCAAGAACTTCTTCATATTTAACAGTTACATGCCCCACACCGTTGTAGAAATAGTTTCCCGGTGTAAAAATGTTGTGTTCAATTGCTTTGATTGCCTCAGGAGCCATATAGGATGTAGCAAGTTCGCTGGAGGTTTTGCCCTTCCAGTATTTATGTACTTCTCTCAGCTCTGCTTTGGTCTCTTCAGCAATGTAGAACGGATCCGCTGTTCTTGTTGCAACAGTATCCAGTTCATCCTCCAGCCACTGGTAAGAAAATTCCGGGAATGTCTGGCATCCTCTCGGTGCGATCGTGCTGCTTCCTACGATCAGCTCATTATCACGAATGATAATCGGAATATTCCGGAGAATGTGAGCAAAAGCTTCCGCGCGTCTGGTAATCACCGGCTGCCCTTCGGTAGCCTTATAGGATTCCGTAATGAGTTTTGCTCTGGCAGATTCGATCACCGGCATCTTTGCATAAAGTGCTTCGATCAGCTTCGGGATTCTGGATGATTTTGGAATGTCTGTGGTATTAAACATCTCCACACTTCTCCTTTCTCATGGTGTCTAAAAAACGCCATATCTCATATGTATCAGAAGGCGCTGAGACGCCACGATTCATATAGAATCATTATACCTTACAACCTTTTATATGTCAACAAAATCCAACATTATTTATTTGTTTTTTATGCGGTTTTTGTTGTGGTTTTTGTTGGTTTCGTGTTGGTTTTTATTTGAACTCTGATTTTCGGGTTGACTTTTCAAGAACAGACTGCCATACTGGTTTTAGAAGATTTTATATTGTATTGACAGTTCGAATTATATAAAAAATTTATTCCTTGAAAGGGGGATTTTTCATGTATCTTTCTGATATACATACGCATTCGATTGCAAGCGGGCACGGAACGTCCTGTACCATCTCAGACATGGCAAAAGCCGCTTCTAAAAAAGGGCTGAAACTGCTCGGCATCACGGATCACGGTCCGGGAACGCTTGCCGCAGGAACTTCTTCTTATTTTAGAAGCCTTACTTACGCGCCAAAAAAGAGATTTGGGATTGAGCTTTTATTTGGAGTGGAATTAAATATTCTTGACACCGAGGGGCATCTGGATCTGAATGATGAACTGCTCGGCGAACTGGATTATGCGATTGCAAGTATGCATGCGCAGAATTATAAGAGTGGTACTGTCGAAGAAAATACGAGCGCTTATCTGAATGCAATGAGACATCCCTGTGTAAAGGTGCTTGGACATTGTGATAATCCTGCTTTTCCGGTAGATTATGAAACGCTGGCTTTCGGTGCAAAGGAATATGGGGTGATTTTTGAGATCAACGAAGCTTCGCTGATGCCTGACGGATATCGCGGGGATACGCGCGCTAATAATAAGGAAATTTTGAGATGCTGTAAGAAATTGGAGCTTCCGATCGTGCTGTCGAGCGACAGTCATGGTGCGGAGCATGTCGGGGATTTTACGTATGGGGCGGAGTTTGTACATGAGATGATGTTCCCCGAAAGATTGATATTAAATAATGATATACCCCGGCTGAAGATGATACTGAGCGAGAGGTGAATAAATCTCCCCATCTAAAGAGAACACCATTCAAAGTGATTTATGTTATATAACGAAAAAAGAGAACAACATCCTGTTTCATTGACACGTTGCATTTCCGGATTCTTCCCGCGCATCTATGGATGACTGCTTTTGCAAACTCGCACCGCCCGGTGCTCAGACAGTGCAACGCAGTCATCATTAGCGCAGTCAGAATCTACGAAAATTTACTATGTCAATTCATCAGGATGTTGTTTCTTTTTTCTGTGTATAGGAATATTTAATAATTTTAAGCAAATATCCTTTTCACCTATAGACTATTATAATTTTATACCGTTAATTCCTCTTCTCTTATTTTCCGTATCATCTTTGTGATGCCACCACGCCCCGTGGGTGGACCGCAGCCTTTGGCTGCTGGCCGGCGAGGCCTTCCCGGTCATGGGGAAAGGAGCTGGTTGTGAAATTAAGAGAACATAGGAAAAAGCTATCTGATGTGAAATTACAGGACACGCGGACTGGGAATATCTGCGCGATAAAAAGATACGGCTGTCTTAAAAAAATATCCGCTCCGTTTACAGAACTCAGCAAGGCTTCCGCAAATTTCGTACATGCTAGCTGCGGTTGCGGAGCATCTGTCTGAGCGACAGCGAGTTATGCGGAGCAATCCCTAATAAGCGCATGTATGAAATTCGGAAACGCAGCGTGTTCAGTAAACAAAGCGGATATTCATTTGCAAGCAGACAGTATGGGTTTTATCGCACGCAGTTCCCCATCCTCGCGTCCGTACTATTCTTGAGTATCTTTTTCTGCTTCTCTCATTTTCCGCATCAGCTCCGCCAGCTCGCTGTATTTCCCGGTCACATAACCGTAGTTCTGCGCCTTGTGTGGCAGCTGACAGTTCGTGCAGTCTTTAATTCCTTTCTCGGTCATTCTGAAATTACCGCCGCATTTATCTCCCAGTGCATACAGCGGACAGTAACAGAACAGACAGTTAAAGTTCTCCGGATCTGCCCCTGCATGGCACGGAAAATATTCACATTCTCTGTTACTGAAAAAAGCATAATGTTTTCCTTCCCAGTACGGTTTCTCCATTTTGATTCTCCCTTTACATAGAACAAAGCGGACAAGTCCGCTTCAAACTCCCTGCATCCCTCAATCTTTGAGGGACTTGTTACGCTTTGCGTGCCAGATGCAGTCTGCTTTAGCAGACATATTCCTCTTGCATCTGGTCACATCCTCGCGGAGCGTTTTTGCTTTATTGGAACATTACGGAGTAATTTCCTATAAAGTAAAAAAATCCAGTCACGGCTCTGCCGAACTGGTCATCTTCGAGTTTTGTTATGAGGATTTGCGATACTGCTCCGGGGTAGACAATGAATCCGTTCATAATATGCGGAGGGAACGAATGCATCCGGAGTAGTACCGCCTGCCATTTAATCATACCCCTAAAGGGTTCTGGTCTGTGGTGGCAAAACCACAAACACATAGGTATAATTCATACGAACAGGCGAATTCCATAAAAAAATGCCTGCTTCCAAACAGCAGACAACACTCTGGGTTGCGGATACCCTAAGTTGGTTGTTACACTTTACACGGAAGTTTAACCTCGCCATACAAAGCAGGTTTCCTGACTTCAGCATCATCGCTTCCTTTCCCCTTCTCATACTATGTACAATGGGATAATGAAAAGTCGCTCCTCTGTTACAGTGACCGGATCGCTCAGGACTTGCACCTGATTCCCTCTCCAGATTGCTACGCGGACAACAATCTGCACTTCATATGTTCAATATGGAATTATACTGACATTATAGTAACACTCCCTTTTTCTGATGTCAACCATTTTCAGCAAATTTGTCATTTTTTTATCAAACACTCAATACTATTTACTCACTTCACAGCAACTTGGTCAAAATCCATTCCAAATCACCTACGGTGGTGGGATTTTGCCATTATTCATGGCAAAACACCTCGCGGAATACTACCTGTAAACAGTAACCACTGACTTGCTTTTTATCCCTGTCTCCCCTATACTTAAATATGGTCTGAACGTTATCGGATGATAATTCATCCTACAAAGCAAAAAAATAAAAGCATACTTTGTTTTCAGGAGGTTTTTATGATACAGGATATCGCACCACATACATATCACAATGAATACAAACCGGTTCCGCCGGATGCCGACAGCACCCTTCTTGTCTACGATGGAAGAAGCGTGCTTCTCTCTCAGGCGAGTGGAGACTGCGAAAATGCGGATAACCCGTTCCATCTTCCGCATTTTAAAGAACTTGAAGAAAAAATCCCGGATCTTTATACCAATTATATCTATCTTTTTTCAATCGATGAGGAACGTTTTTATCTGATTCCAAATCTCGACCCTGCCCTGCTGCCTGGTTATGCATTTTACGATGTACGTATTCTCCGTGGCGCAGAGCCAAAGTATCTGGCATTCGCTGCCATCACCGGTTACCAGCTCTTTTTCTGGTACAAAAACCGGCGCTTCTGCGGCTGCTGCGGAAAACCAATGAAGCACGATACGAAAGAACGTATGATGTACTGCCCTTCCTGCGGACGTCAGGAATATCCGGTTCTGATGCCGGCTGTGATCGTCGGCATCACCAACGGTGACAGGATCATCTGTTCCAAATATGAAGGCAGAAGCTTCAAACAATACGCTCTGATCGCCGGCTTCGCAGAAATCGGCGAAACAATCGAACAAACCGTTCACAGGGAAGTTATGGAAGAAGTCGGTCTGAAAGTCAGAAATCTCCGTTACTACAAAAGTCAGCCATGGTCCTTCTCCGGCACTCTGCTCTTTGGATTTTTCTGTGATGTAGACGGTGATGACACACTGACCGTAGATCACGAAGAGCTTTCCATTGCAGAGTGGTTCGAACGCGACAAAATTATTGGTCAGGATAACGACAGCAGCCTTACCAACGAAATGATGATGGTCTTCGCCGCCGGCAAAGAGCCAAAATAAAACAAAATCCGGCGGCTTTCACAGACCGCCCTTTTTTGTATATAATTGCACAAAAATCTGGTTTTTTTCGTCAAATTTTGGTATAATAAATACAATTATCATTCTGTGGGAGTATTAGCATGAAAAAAATCGCATTTATCACAAATGGCCAGGCCCGATATCTTACCCATGAATGGCTTCATGGATATCGACGCTATATCTCTGACCATCATTCTGATATAGATTTATATATTTTTCACTGTTTTGGAAATTTCAGTCAGGATCAAAGCTATAATATCGGAGAATATAACATTTTTCGACTTCCCCGCTTGTCAGACTTCGATGGAATTCTTCTGGATCTTGCTCTTATTTCCGATCACGAACTTAAGGAAGAAATCATAATCCGTGCCCGAAGAGCCTCGGTCCCTGTCATTTCTCTTCTGGATAAAATACCGGATCTTTACTTCTCCGGAATTGACGACTACCATGCAACCTGCTCTCTGGTGGAACATCTGATCGCTGAACATGGCTGCACAAAGCTCAATTATGTCGGCGGAATCATCGGAAATTATGAAAATCAGCAGCGTTTTCTTGCCTACAGGGATACGCTCAGCAAACATGGCATCCCTTTCGATCCGAACCGCATATATGAACATAATTATGAAGTCGAGACAGGCCTCAGAGCTTTTGCTGCATTTCAGGACAAAGAGCTTCTTCCTGATGCTTTTGTGTGTGCCAACGATAACATTGCTGCCGGCGTCTGTCTTGCAGCACAGGAAGCAGGATTTTCTGTTCCGGACAACTTTCTTGTAACCGGATTCGACAATGCCACAAGGGCCATAAACTTTTATCCGCCTATCACGACTGTTGAATTTTCCAAAGCGCATATTATGTATAATGCACTGGGGCTTCTTGCTGATGTCTGGAATGGCACCGCTAAATCTTCGCAGGTGTTTTCGCCTACCCGTTGTATATACCGCGAAAGCAGTGGGTGCACCTCCCTCTTTCCTGCTGATCCCGGAAAATATGTTTCCAGTCAGATCATGGCAGAAGTCCGTCAGGGAAATATGCTCAACTGGATGATGGAACTGGATCGTTTTCTTCTTGACTGCAACAGTTTCACTGAACTGGCAGACCATCTGCATACATGGCTCACCAGACATGAATGCGGAAGCCTGTATCTGCTCATGAATCCGGATATCTTTATGCTCGAAAATGTGGACAGTCTCCCCGAAGTTCCGGATGACATCTATAAAAGTATCGGCTACCCCGACCGCATGGCTGTCGTTTATCCCCATACATCTGCCGGCAAATCTGTTCAGATAGATTTGTCAAAAGGAGAGCTTCTTCCCGATGCGGACAATTCAGAAACTGCACATATTTACCTTTTTGCCGCTGTGCATTTCCGTGAACGTGAAATAGGCTATCTGATTCTCGAAAACTGTGATTATCTGACAGAGCATCAGTTTCTTTTTGAGACACTGCGCACTTTTGTAACTGCCATAGAGGCGCTCTACGGAAAGCTGATTCTCCGAAAGAAAAACAAGCAGCTTTCTCAGCTTTACATCCACGATTCCCTTACCGGGCTTTATAATCGTATGGCATATGAAAAGCTGGCGCTGCCTGTGTTTAATCAGTATATGAATAGTAAAAAACCTGTCGGGATCATCTTTATTGATGCCGACCATCTGAAATATATCAATGATAATTTCGGACATGATATGGGGAATCTTGCAATCAGCAGCATCGCATCTGTCATCCGGCAGCACTGCCCTGACAATTCTGTCTCCATGCGCTATGGCGGAGATGAATTTGTATGTGTGATACCGGATTACGATCAGACACAGCTGCAAAAGCTTAAGCAAAATCTTCTGGATTCACTCGCCACGCTTTCCAGAAACAGCCGTATGGCATTCCCAATCGAGGCAAGCATCGGATTTGTGGTTGCAGATGATTCTGTCTTCTCACTCAACGACTACATCAATCTTGCCGATGAAAAAATGTACATCGACAAAAAAAATCGTAAAGCCGGACGGTAAGATTCACATCCGGCTTTTTTGCTGTTGAGTTAAAAACAAAGCGGTCTTGTATTTAAAAACTTCACTCTATTGTTTCTATTGTTATCGCCACATCTGCTTCAATCTTTTCTTCAAGATCATACACGGCATTGGTAATCACCGCTTCACCATCGTTCACAAAAACACTGATCTGGTTCGGATTCACATACACTTCGATTTCAAATCCTTTCATCTCCGGTGTCTCAAATTTCACTCTGTGATTCGGATATTTTCCAAAAAGGCAGCTTCTGTCAGTACAGATTTTATCCCCTTTTCTGGAAATCACATATCCTCCGACATCTACTTTATCCCCATCCTCCAGGGAAAATCTCAGACGATATCCACTTTCGTCCGCCTCAGATGGTGCGGAGATTTCTTTTGTATATGCCGCCTGAACATTCGGATGAACGCGAAAATAGATATGATTTTCTTTTACTTCTACAACACGTGGAATACACATCATTCCCTGCCATTTCCCATCCACCGGCTCCGGCATACGAAGCCACGCAGTCAGGATTCTTCTTCCCTCCTCATCGAGGGTGCTCTGTGGTGCATAAAGGTCTGTTCCATAATCCAGAAACTGATATTCTTCCGGCAGTTCCATCGCACAGGTTTCTTTATCAAATTTCACCTGCATACAGACGGTCTGTGCATCCTCTGCTTTTCCGTCTTTAAATAACTGCATCGGTGAAAAGATTACTACCTGCCTGTTATCTACTTCAAAATAATCCGGACATTCCCACATCCAGCCGAAGTTTTCTCTGGTTACAGAATTCGCAAATTTCCATTCTTCTCCATCTGTACTTGTAAAGAACAAAAGTTTTCCCTGTTTGTCTTCAATGGTGCTTCCAAGTACCATGTACCATCTCTCACCGTCTTTCCAGACTTTCGGGTCTCTTGTGTGGCGTGCATCTCCGATCCCCTCATCATGAATGACTGGAATCACCGTCTTTTTGTCTTTAATATTATCAAAATGAAAGCCATCTTCTGAAGTTATCTTAAGCTGTGCGGAAACAAAATGTTCATCCACACACAAATTGACATCCTCTGGATTTTCTGTAAGATAATTCACACCGGTATAATACAGCTGCAGTTTGCCGTCTTCTTCAATGGCGCTTCCGGAAAAACATCCACTCCGGTCATCTGTTTTGCTTGGAAACAGTGCAATCCCCTGTTCTTCCCAGTTCACCAGATCTTTGCTGACAACATGTCCCCAGTGCATCCGTCCCCAGCGCGGCGCATACGGGAAACACTGGTAAAAAAGATGATACATACCTTTGTAATATATAAAGCCATTCGGGTCATTCATCCAGTAGTCTTTCGGTTTTACATATATTTTCTGCATATTCTACTCACTTTCTATTTTTCTATGAATGGACTGATTACTTCCATTGCTTTTTCTGCTTCAGTGCCTTCTGCATGAATTCTCAGATCAACCGCTTTGGACAGATCCACGCTGAAAATTCCCATGATTGATTTTGCATCAATCACATATCTTCCGGACACAATGTCTACATCACAGTCCAGACGCGTCACAGCATTGACAAAATCTTTTACTCTTTCTATTGTCCCTAAACAAATCTTTACTTCTTTCATTATCAACGTCACTCCTATAAATAATTCATCTCAGTTTCTTTATCAAAGAAATGAATCTTGGATGGCATAAATACAAATTCAATTTCATCTCCAACCTGGCTGATCTCATATTTAGAAACTCGTGCAACTGCCTGGCAGCCTCCGAACTGGAAGTACAGGTTATTCTCATTTCCCATGACTTCTGTATCTGTGATCACAGCTTTCATTTTATTTTCTTTATAAAGTTCCAGGTTCTGTCCATCCATTTTGAGATCTTCTCCACGGATACCAAGTGTCATCTCGCCTTCTTTACCATTCAGTTTCTTAAGAATAGCTTCCGGCAGCATCAGTTTATTTCCGTCTTCAAATGTTACTTCGTTTCCTTTTAAGGTAACATCAAAGAAGTTCATCTGCGGGGATCCTATAAATCCCGCAACAAATTTATTTACCGGATGATCATATAATTCCATTGGTTTTCCAACCTGCTGGATCACGCCCTCTTTCATGATAACGATACGGTCTGCCATAGTCATTGCTTCAACCTGATCATGTGTAACATAGATCGTCGTCGCACCCATTTCACGATGCAGCTTGCTGATCTCCGTTCTCATGCTGACACGAAGTTTTGCATCCAGATTTGACAGTGGCTCATCCATCAGAAATACCTTCTGATTTTTTACTATTGCACGTCCCAGTGCAACCCTCTGTCTCTGACCACCGGAAAGATTCTTCGGTTTTCTGTAACGGAATTCCTGCAGTCCCAGGATATCAATTGCCCAGTCTACTTTTTTCTTGATCTGGTCTGCTGGCATCTTCATGTTCTTCAGCCCGTATCCGATATTTTTTTCTACGGTCATATGCGGATACAGGGCATAGTTCTGGAATACCATCGCAATACCACGGTCTCTCGGTGCTGTCTCGTTCACTCTTTTGCCGTCAATACACAGATCTCCTTCTGTAATCTCTTCGAATCCGGCAATCATACGAAGTGTTGTGGATTTTCCACATCCAGACGGTCCTACAAATGCGATAAATTCTTTTTCTTCTATATTAAGATTAAAATCATCTACTGATTTGTGTTCTGCTCCTGCATATTTTTTTCCGATATGTTTAAATTCTATAAAACTCATAATTCATTAACCCTCCTTGGAACCAGTTGATGTTACACCTTCTACAATCTGTTTGGAGAACAGTGCATAAATAATAATAACAGGGATTGTGATCAGTGTGATCACTGCAAGTGTCTGTCCCATTGTTGTATTGTCATTGGATGTTATGGAGTTCAGACCAATCTGCGCGGTCAGAAGATCACTGGATGTAAATACAAGTGACGGCCAGAGATAATCGTTCCATACTCCAAGGAATGTGAAAACACTGACAGTTGCAACAACTGTTTTTGACATCGGCAATACCATGGTAAAGAAATATTTTACCGGACTGCAGAAATCAAGCTGTGCCGCCTCATAAACATCATCCGGCAGACTTACGAAAACCTGTCGGAACAGGAAGATATTAAACGGATTCACGATCATTGGAAGTACATATCCGATCACGGTATTCAGCAGTCCTGCTTTTGCAATGATCAGAAAGTGTATCGTGATAACGGTTTCTGTCGGTACGATCAGAAGCATCATGATGATCAACAGCCACTGGTCACGGAATGGAAAGTTAATCTTTGCAAGTGCATAGCCTGCAAGTCCGTTTACAATAACCCCAAGTACGATCAACAGTGCCGCATATCCCAGAGTATTGAGCATGTAACGAAGGAAATTGGTATCTGTCAGAATCGTAATATAGTTTTCAAAATAATTTCCATTTAAAGCAGGAGGAATAAATGCTGCTATGGAATTCATATCTGCTGTGATCGCTGCATCTGGTTTAAAGGAGTTTGCAAGCATCCAGATAACCGGAAACAGGAAGAATACAGAGAGTAGCAGCAAAACAACTGCCAGAATCCAGTTAAATGTTTTTTGCTTTTTTGTTAACATGTTTTTTCTCCTCCTTTCCTTTGGTCAGTACATTCTGTATGATCGTCAGGATAACAACAAATATTGTAAATACAATTGCCATTGTTGATGCAAGTCCCATCTCCCAGTTCATTGTACCGGTTTCATAAATATCATATACAAGTGTGTATGTTGAGTGATCCGGTCCTCCACCTGTCATGACCATCGGCTGTACCAGCATACGGAACGCACCGATTGTAACCGTGATAAATACAAACACACAAAGTGGTTTCAGTTCCGGAAGTGTGATGTCTTTAAATTTCTGCCATCCACTTGCATGATCCATCTCTGCTGCTTCATAAAGTGCCGGATTAATATTCTGAAGACCTCCGAGGAAAATGATCATCTGATATCCTACACCCTGCCATACACTCATGATCGCGATGGACGGAAGCGCCTGCTTCGCACTGTGAATAAACGGCTGAGCGCTGATTCCAAAATGAGCAAGCAGTGTATTTAAGATTCCCTCCGGACTGTAGATGTCCATCCAGAGTGTAGATACAACTGCCAGAGACATGACAACAGGGATAAAAAATGCTACTTTAAAATATTTCTTGCAATGCGTAACTTTGTTGATCGCAAGTGCCAGAACAAGTGCTCCGATACACTGGCAGGGAACGATGATAATTACAAATTTTACCGTGTTAAAAAATGATTTTACAAATAATTCGTCTTTAAAAATGTTTATGTAGTTTTCCAGGCCTACAAAATGTGTCATATCCGGATTCAGTGCAAAGTAATCGGTAAAACTGAACACCAGTGTCAGCACCATCGGCAGAAATAAAAACAGCGTAAGAAGTACCAGTGCCGGGCCAAAGAAAGCCATTCCTAAGATTGATTCTTTTTTCTTCATTATTCTCTCGTATAACGTTCCAGTTTCGCGTTAATCCTTTCTACAGATTTATCCAGTTCTGTCTGTGCATCCTTGCCGCCAAGTCCGACACTTTCAAGTGCCTGCTGGAAGGATGTACTTACCTGTGGATATACAGGAGTTTTTGGTCTTGGGTGTCCGTATTTACTCAGCTGCTCGTACAGTGCTTTGTAATTTTCGTCTGTCTGGAATATATCGATCTGATCAAATGCCTTATATGTTGATGGGAGTGATTTTGCTTCATTCCAGATTCTTACACCACTTTCCACACCACTCATCCATTTGACCAGCTCTGTTGCACCTTCAATATTGTCTGTTTCTGAAGATGCTGCAAATGCCCAGGAGCCTGTCGGTGTATATCTTTCACCATCCCAGTCATCACCAACTACATAAGGTGCAACGCCAAGATTCACATCCGGATAGTTCTCGTAGATTGTGTTGACTTCCCACGCACCGTCAAATTTGAAGGCTGCTCTTCCACTTTCAAACAGATTCTCGATTGGAGCTTCTGACATATATTTGTTCTCTACAATCTGATGGAAATAATTCATAACCTCAACGTTTTTCTCTGAATTAAAATATCCGTCTACAGTCATTCCATCATCACTTACCAGATTGCCGCCATTTGCCCAGATGAATGGGGCATAATAGTAAATACTGGCTTCACCTACCGGGAAAGTCATATCAATCGGATATCCCTTCTTCTCATCCATTATTGGCTTCAGTTTTGCCAGAATATCCATAAATTCCGTTCTTGTCCATGGATGGTCGGCATCCGGCACTTCAATCCCGGCCTCCTCAAGAATATCTTTATTGTAATAAAGACCTACACTGGATTCCATAACTCCAAGTGCATAGAGCTTGTCATCATAAGTTCCCTGCTCCAAAATGGATTCCAGATACTCGCCCCTCTCCTCCTCTGTCAGGTCTGCCAGAGGCTGGATGATACCGTTCTCTGCATATGCAGCAACATTCGGTCCGTCCAGTGTGAGAACATCCGGAAGACCTCCTGAGAGCACCGATGAATTTACCTTATCTGAATAACCGCCTCCACTGTCATTTCTCGGAATAAATTCAATATCTGCGAAATATTTACCATTATATTTCTCATTAAAGCTGTCTACAGATTCCCTGTAAACCTGTCCTTCCAGAGTATCCTCAATACTGTGGACCCAGATGGAAAGATACTGTTCGCCCTCATCATATCCTGCCACATCGCCGGGCTTTACTTCTTTTTTCTGACATCCTGTAAGACTGACTGCCATAGCCAGACCGGCAAGAAAAATCAGTTTCGCTTTCTTCATGTGCTCCTCCTTTTCCCTGTGCTCATTCTACGTTACCGGTAAAGTTACCGGTTACTTTATGGTTTGATAATATCACAGCAATGCTATCAAGTCAACCATCATATGCGATTTCATTGCTTTATACAAATTTCATATCTCCACTTTGTAAAGTTTTTACAAAACCGGTTACTTAACCGTTTCTGTTGATTGTTTTCATTGTTCTGTTTTGAAATTTCTGCTATACTGTTATCATAAAAGTAATTGACTTCTCACTATAACATGGTAAAATTTTATTTTATCGAAAGGAACCTGATATGGGTAAAAAAAATATAACTTTCAGTGACATCGCAAAATATACCGGTTTTTCCAAAACAACCATTTCCAGATATTTTAATAATCCGGACTCTCTTACCCTGGAAAACCAGCAGATCATTGCGACTGCTCTTGAAAAATTAAACTATAAGGAAAACAAAGTCGCGAGAATACTCGCGAACGGAAAAACAGAGTTTATAGGAATCATTATTCCGAACCTTTATATGCACTACTATTCAGAAATCTTGAATCAGATACTGAAGACCTACGACTCTTTCGGATATAAGTTTCTCGTATTCACCGGAGATGACCACGAATCAACCGAACGAAAATATATACAGGAACTTCTTGCATACAAAATTGAAGGCATGATCATTCTGAGTCACACAATTCCTTCCATAGAACTTGCTTCTTATAATATTCCAATCGTAACGATCGAGCGTGAAGATCAGTATGTGAGCAGTGTCAACACAGACAACTATATGGGTGGTGTACAGGCAACCAGTCTTCTTGCCAAGACAGGTGCCGATATCCTGATCCATATCAATGCAGATATTCCCAAGCAGACACCATCCTATGAACGTATTCGAGGATTTTCTGATATCTGCAAGGAATACAACATTCCTCATGAAATGATTCTTACGGATACCGGACATACTTATGATGAAACATCCCGGATCCTTAAAGACCTTCTTGAAACAATTGATACGAAGTACAAAAGAAAAACAAAAGGTATCTTCCTTCCAAATGATACCTTTGCCAATATTATGCTTAATCATCTGATTCAGAAGTATGGCTGTCTGCCTGATGATTACAAGATTATTGGTTTCGATGACTCTCCCGTTTCAAGAGAAGCAATCATCCCGATCAGTACTGTTGGGCAGCAGATTGATAAAATTGCTTTATCTGCCATGGAACTTCTGAATGAACAGATTGAAGAACGCCATAAAAGAAAACCAACTCTGTCTGTCGAACCAACGCATAAAATCATTCCGCCAATTCTTATTAACCGAAAAACAACCCTTCCTGTTGAACGCTGAACAACAGGAAGGGTTGTTTTATCTAAACATCTTAACTTTATGCGTTTCTGAAACGGCTTAAAAATTCTTTTGTCAGTTCTTTCTGCGGATCCAATGCGGAAGTCGGCTCATCAAAAAGCAGGATTTCCGGCTCCATCGCAAGTGCTCTCGCGATCGCAACTCTCTGCTTCTGTCCGCCGGAAAGCTGTTTCGGTTTCGCATTGATATACGGTGCCATACCAACTTTTTCCAGATATATCATCGCAATCGTGAATGATTCAAAGTATGTATAAAATGCACCCGCCACACCTTTGGTCGTATAGAACAGTTCAACTGTACCGATAATGGAAAGTACGCAGGTATCTTTGATGTTGATGATCAGGTTATTGCCGATCTGTGGCATAATATTTCGAAGTGCCTGCGGAAGAATGACATTGATCATGGTCTGTACATGTGTCATACCGATTGCTTTTGCGCCTTCTGTCTGTCCCGGATCGATTGAAAGGATTCCTCCACGGAAGAACTCCACATAGCAGCAATGATGCATCCAAAAAGCGTTCCCACCAGTGCCAGCCACATGCTGACTCCGGCTCCCTTCGCAAAAGAAGGACCATATTGCTGAAGAAGATAGATGATTCTTCCCCAAAAACTCTCAGGCAGCATTTTGCTCCTCCTTTATGATTCGGAAAGTGGCTGTACAGAAATAGCCTCATCCATCATTTTATTGAAATCATCCTCTGTCATCTCACTTAAGCCACCGTTGATCGCATCTTTGAGTTCATCGTTTCCTTTTTTCAGGGAAATACCGATGTTGATGTCTTCATCAGATACTTCGAATTCTCCGTCTGTTCCTGTGAAATCAAGAAGTTTGAAATCCGGATAAGCTACGCATGCTGCTTTTCCTGTAGGCATATCTGTTACAACCGCATCACATTTGCCGGCTTCAAGAGCTACCAGCATAGCCGGTGCACTTTCCTGTGCAGGAAGGATGTTGCCATCATAACGTCATATCCATATGCGTAATTTAATACTTAATTTATCGAAAGTCAAGAAAAAAAGCAGTTCCCGAAGGAACTGCCTTTGCTCTTTATTTATGAAGGTCTTCTTACAGAAAGGATTGTTCTGTAAGTAGCATCATTGCTGATCTTGATACCATCTCTGGAGTTAGATGCATGTACAATCTGTCCGTTACCCATGTAAATTGCAACGTGTCCACCATAGCAGATCAGATCGCCCGGCTGAGCATCTGCATAAGAAACCTCTGTTCCCCAGTTCTGCTGCTCATAAGATGTTCTAGGAAGGCTGTAACCAAACTGTGCATAAACGCTCTGTGTAAATCCAGAACAGTCAGCACCGCCTGTAAGGCTTGTACCGCCCCATACATACGGATTACCAACAAACTGTGTTGCATAATCTACGATTGAAGAGCCTGAGCCTGAACTGGATGAACTGCCGGATGAAGAGCTTACACTGTCAGGATCAACTGTGTTGTCGCTGTCGATTACGTTACCGTATTCATCATACTCCACACCATCATCACTGCTTGTCACTTCGCTCGGATCTACTTCATTGCCCTCTTTATCATATACGGTGTCACCGTTTTCTGCAGCTTCATCTGCATCTACTTCATTGCCCTCTTCATCATATACCGTCTGATTTTCCTGCTGTGCAGCTTCTTCTGCTGCTGCGGCGGCAGCGGCTTCTGCTTCTGCCTGACGTCTTGCTTCCTCTTCAGCTGCAATACGTTCTGCCTCAAGCTGTTCAATCTCTGCCTGCTGTTCCTGGATCAGGTTTGCATACTCATTTGCCATTTCCTGTGCATAAGCGATTTCATTATCGCAGTCTGCAGAGTTGGCTTTCTTTGTATCGATCTGAGTCTGAAGATTTGCAGATTCAGCTTCATATTCCTGTTTCATGCCTTCCAGTTCGGATTTCTCCTGCTGGTACTGATTTCCGAGATTTGTAACCTGTTCAATCGTATTGGCATATGTCTCAAGGCTCTTTCTGTCGTAATCATACATCTTCTGTGTATATTCTGCTTTTGTCAGAAGATCAGAAAGATTATCTGCACTCATCATCATCTGGAACCATGCTTCGCTTCCACCTTTTTCGTACAGATACTGGATACGCTGTTTCATTGCTGCGTACTGTTTGTCTTTGGCATTCTGTGCTTTCTGAAGATCTGCCTGTGTCTGTTCGATATCAGCCTGTTTATTACTGATATCTCCCTCTAATGTCTGAATGGAAACCATGACGTTTACAAGATTTGCATCCAGTGTATTGATTTCATCCTGTAACTGCTGCTTGGCAGAATAAAGCTGATCGATCTGGGCATATGTTGCATCAAGCTGTGCGCTTGTTGCTGCCTGTTCCTCTCTCAGTTCATCTTCTCGTGACGCGCTTACGCTGACTACCTGTGCTGCTGTCATCATTAACGCCAACGTCAGGCAAACAATTCGTTTCTTCATGTTTCTCACCTCATAATCTTAATTGCTATATTCTGTAACATTTACGAAATATCTCTTTCAAGTTCTTATACATATTAACATATAGTTTTTACGATTGCAAGAGGAAAACATTAAAAAATTTAATATTTTGTAACATTTATTAAAAACTCCGCAAGAAATAAAGGAGTTTCCATATTCCGGAAACTCCTCTGTAACATTTCTTTCTTATTTAATTAGAATCCAAAAAGGATTTTAAGAATCTGATCGGCTGTCTTGCTTTTGAATCCATCCGGATCAGAAAGTGTACTGTTCCATCTCATGTAGTTACCACGACGAACAAAGTTTCCACATGCCGGGCGATATTCGAATTTTTTGTAACCGGCATATCTGGTCATATATTTTCGTGCCAGTGTCACCGCCTGGCTGTCAGATTTACCTTCCGGAGTACTGGTACCCGCAATCTGCACACCTGCGTTTGGTGTGGAGTGTACGATCACTGCGCTCTTATCGGAACACTGTCCGAGAACAATCCATGTATGTCCGTCATCGTATCCGATATCTCCGGGATAAAGCTTCCAGTTTTTCTTTGAGAGATAATTCTGATTTACGTATGTGCCCCATTTCAAAGTATTCTTATAGTAGGAACCGATCTCTCCCGAAACAACTGTATATCCATATCCGACATTACTTCTTGTCTGCATGACCTGATATGCTGCCCAGCCTACAAATCCGGAACAGTCGAGGCCCTTTGCTCTGTTAGTCTCGCTCAGATCACGGTAGTTGTTATAATTGTAACTGCTGCTCTGACCGAGGTAAAACTTCTGCCAGTTTGATTTCACACCCTTCAGCGTGGAATCATACCAGCCACCGCCCCAGATATAAAGTGCCTGTCCAACCGGCCGCAATGCACCTGCCAGATAATTCTTAATGGTCTTTGTTCCGGTCTGTGCCACCGGCTTCGGATCATTCTTAAAATATGAAGTATCTACCGCAGCATTGTCTGCTTCGCTACTGCCGTCATATATCAGCACACCGGTTGAACTAAACTTGTAACTGATACCATCGATCTTCTTTGATCCGGTAACCATCTTAAATGTCTTTGTGTCAAAATAATATTTGCTTCCGTCGATCGTTACCCAACCACCTGTTGCAATACCTGTACTGGTGTTAAAATAGTAAGTGCTTCCGCTGATGGTCTTCTTGCCTTTTGCCATAACGCCATTCTTGGCAAAATAGCGTTTCTTTCCTTTCGACGAGGTCATCCAGCCGGTTGCCATACGGTAATATTTCTTACGGAAATATCTGGTGTAGCCCTTTGAAGATGTAATAAATCCGGATTTTGCAGCTCCGGTCTTTCCATCGAAATAATACTTGTAGCTGCCGATTTTCTTAAGCCCGCGGTACATCTTGCCATCACTGCCAAAATACCACTTCTGGTTTTTGGAATTCGTCATCCAGCCGGTTGCCATTGTATACTTCCTGGTATCAAAATATCTGTAAAAATTCGTTCCGAATTTTACGAAACCACTCACTGTAAAGCCGGTCTTCTTATTGAAGTAATAATATTTGCCGGCAATTTTATTAAATCCGGTATACATCACACCGGTTTTCTGGTCAAAATAGCGTCTTCTGCCTTTCGACGAGGTCATCCAGCCTTTGTAAAGTGCGCCGGTCTTTCTGTTCAGGAAATATTTCTTTCCTTTTACTGTGACCCAGCCTTTTGCTTTCTTTCCATTTTTATAGTAAAATGTCTGACCACCCACCGTTCGAAATCCGGTCGATGCAGCCTGTGCATCTACGGTCGTTGCCTGAAATGCAAAGCCTGCTGCAAAAAGCATTACTCCTAAAAATATGCCCGCGATCCATGACTTTTTGCATACCTTTCCCATACCCATAACCTCTTTCTGTAAACAAATATGTTTGTATTTTTTACAATCTTGTTACAATATTATGTAGGTATTATATCTCATGTTTATCTTTCCGTCAACAAAAAATATAAAACGCTGTAAACAGTAACGTTTTATGCACAAAAAAAAGGGCAAAGCCAATGGCTTCACCCTTTTGTAATATTTCACTTTTTTCTGATAAGTATCTTTCTGATCAGAATTAAAGAAGATGTTTTCTTAATTCTGCGCCGTCCAGTGCACTTAAGTATGCCGGTGCAACATCAAATACAGTCTTGCATCCCTTCTGTCCTTCCTGATTCATGCGGTATGCCGCTCTTGCATAGGCAGCGATAACGGATGAAGTAAATTCCGGGTTGGAATCAAGTTTCAGGCTGTACTCGATCACATGGCTGTTTTCATCGTTCCAGCCGGTCTTTCCGGTACGGATTACAAATCCACCGTGTGGAATACCGCTGTGATCACGTTTCAGTTCTTCTTCGGAAATGAAATGTACGGTTGTGTCATATTCATCAAAATAGTTCGGCATAGTCTTGATCTCTTGCTCGATACGTGCAAGATCAGCACCTTCCTCTGCCACTACGAAGCACTCTCTTGTGTGTTTCTGTCTGGTAGTGAGTTCCGGATTCTGTCCGCTTCTTACCGCTTCAAGCGCAGCCTCAACCGGGATCGTGTACTGTTTGCCGTCTTTGACACCATCGATGCGACGAATTGCATCGGAGTGTCCCTGACTTACGCCTTTGCCCCAGAATGTATAATCTTTACCATTGGTCAGGATTGCATTTGCATACATTCTGTTGAGGGAGAACATTCCCGGATCCCAGCCTACGGAAATGATTCCGACATGATTACTCTCGGAAGCTGCTTTATCTACATTTGCAAAATGCTCCGGGATTCTTGCGTGGGTATCAAAGCTGTCAACAACGTTGAACCACTGTGCATATTTCGGGGTCTGAACCGGAAGATCTGTAGCACTTCCTCCGCAGAGAATCAGAACGTCAATTTTATCTTTCATTTTTTCTGCTTCATCTACATGATATACTTTTGCTGTATCTGTAAGAATTTTTACGGATGCAGGATCACGACGTGTGAATACGGCAACAAGCTCCAGATCCGGATTGTGTTTGACTGCACATTCTACTCCTCTGCCAAGGTTGCCATAACCTAAAATACCAATACGAATACTCATTATGATTTCCTCCTGTAATGCTCTTCCTTTTGCTGTTCTTTGATGCAATAACACTTTAGCACAGCAACACATTCATTATAATAATATCACTCTTATAAAATGTCAATTTCTTTTATGAAAGGATTTTGATTTTTTCACTCTGACTAACAGCAGAACATGCCGCCTCCCGGGCAACACAGATTACAGACCATGTTCGCCAGACACAGCTTCATACAGTAATCACTGCCATCCGATGGCATGCCGCCGAATGGATTCTGCTGTTCCTGATACCAGCTTCCTCCGCCTTCCAGTCTCTGAAGGAGCATCCGGTACTGCATATTATCCGGCTCCATATTGACTGCTGTACGTGCATCGTTCATTGCGTTCACATTATTTCCAAGTCCCATATTCGCCATCGCCGACAGATAATACCACTGCCCGTTTCGCTGACTTAAGGAGGAAAGCACGTTCATCGCCTCCTGAAAATGTCGGCTCTGGATGTAGTTTGCCGCTGCCTGTCTGCGGATGGCCTCCTCATCCTGATACGTCCTCCGGCTCTGACCGCCAAATCCTCCAAATCCATCATAGGAATTGTAATTTCCGGAAGTTCCGTACTCTTTTTCTTTCATGATCTGCTCGTAAGCCTGCTGTACTTCTTTAAATTTCTCTTCCGCCTGCGCTTTATTCGGGTTGTTGATATTCGCATCCGGATGGTATTTGCGGCTGAGCTTACGATACGCTTTTTTAATTTCCTCATCTGATGCATCTCTGGAAACACCCAGCACACTATATGGATCAAACATGTTCTTTCTCCTGTTCTTTCTTCCGTTTCCCGGAAACTGTCTCAAATCTGCACCATACTCCGGAATACAGGATATTCCGAAGAATATCGGTATATTTTATAATAGGAAGTTTCTCGAATTCCCGGCAGGTTTCTGCCATCATCATCATAAGCATACTCTTTACCCGGTCATCAAACCCTTTTATTATATAATCTTTTGAAAATGGATTGTAATTTCCTTTTTTGACATCCTCTTCCACATCATCATAGGCATCCAGCAGATAAATAAACTTGCCGAAATAAAATCCCATACGCCGAAGAGTCGGTTCCCATACATCTTCTCTGTATGCAAAGATTTCTGCCATGATTCTGCCAAAGCAGCCGGATACGCGATCGATGTCTGTCGCATTTTCTTTTTCAAGTTCGGACAGTTCATCCAGACAGGATACAATCGTCTGCACCTTTTTGCTCCAGAGTTTTTCGCTCTTCTTTTCTTTATTTTCCAGCAATTTGCCAAAAACAAGTCCCGGAATACTTCTCTCATCATTCCAGTCATCTTTGCATTTGTAATAAGTCAGAAAAATATTCATATCCGCAGCATATTCAGTAATTGCATTTTTTCTGACCGGCTGTCTGCGCACCGGATGTACGATACAGCGCGTCGTTCCTTTCTTTGTCGGCGGCTCATAAAGTCCGCTGAGCAGAAGGATCACAAAGGTCATATCATAAGTTAACGTAATCTGTCCGCTGAGTCCGTAGCGCTCTTTCAGCTCCCTGCACAGTCCGCAGTAAAAAGAACGGTACATATTGAAATCTTTGAATTTGATCTCCGGTTTATTCATTACCACATATCCAAACACTGTGTCGCCTCCTCCCTGTCACGCTGACCTGTTTTATCAGCTTCTTTTAATAAATTTCGTATGGCATTTCGGGCATTCAATCTCAATCTTGCCCTTTCCTCTCGGAATACGGATCTTCTGACCGCATCCCGGGCAGGAATAAATATGATGTGTCTTTCTCTGATTCATCATACTCTTTTCTCTGTTGAAACGCTGTCTGAGCTTTGCAGTCGCAGCAAGATATTTTTCATTTTCCTGGTATCTCTTCTGGATATCTCTGGAAAGCATGCGGTAATATGTATACAGCAGCACCAGAAGCCCAACTGTATCAAGAAGTGCGCCTATTCTGCTTCCGCTGCGGAAAAAAATCGAAAGGATGATCGCAACAAGTGCCACCCCCATCGTAAAACGCGCAAATGCATCTACTCCATAGCGTCCCTGCATAAATCTGTTAAACTTGTCTCTCATCTAAGTCCTTCTTTCTTATGACCTTTTGCCTTTATGTGATCTGTTTCTGCTTTATATTTTCTCTGATTATTTATCATCACATACCTGGAAGATGTAGAATTTCAGGTAATAGGATTCGTCGGAAGACCACAGGATCGGGTGATCCGGTGCCTGTGTGCGGTATTCTACCTGACGGAGTCTCTTATGTGCACTTCTTGCGGCCTGACCGATTGTTTTTGTAAACAGTTCATATTCCATAAAATGGGAACAGGAACAGGTTGCCAGAAATCCGCCGTCTTTTACCAGTTTCATTCCACGAAGATTGATCTCACGGTAGCCTTTGACTGCATTTTTGACAGAGCTGCGGGATTTTGTAAATGCAGGTGGGTCCAGAATGACCACATCGTACTTTTCTCCCTCTTCTTCGAGCTTCGGAAGCAGTTCAAAAACATCTTCGCATATAAATTTTACGGTTTTATCCAGACCGTTCAGTTTCGCATTTTCCTGTGCCTGATGAACAGCAAGCTCAGATGCATCTACTCCTGTTACTTCTTTCGCTCCGGCGATTCCTGCATTCAGTGCAAAAGAACCGGTATGTGTAAAGCAGTCCAGTACCCTCGCATCTTTACAAAGCTTCTGAATCGCAAGACGATTATATTTCTGGTCAAGGAAAAATCCTGTCTTCTGTCCGTCTTTGATATCGACCTGATATCTGACACCATTTTCCTGAATTTCGACAAGTGTCGGAAATTCTTTCCCGATAAATCCTTTGTACAGTTCCATACCTTCCTGCTTACGGACTTTTGCATCACTTCTCTCATAAACACCGCGGATCGTAATACCGTCTTCCGCGATAACTTTCTTAATAAGATCCAGAATCAGCTCTTTCCAGCGATCGATTCCGAGCGCCAGAGACTGTACGACCAGAACATCCTCAAACTTGTCAACCACAAGTCCCGGAAAAAAATCCGCCTCGCCAAAGATCACGCGGCAGCTCGAAGTATCCGTAACCTTTTTGCGGTATTCCCATGCATTCCTCACGCGCTTCTCAAAAAAATCTTCATCAACCTTCTGATTTTCATTTCTTGTCAGAAGACGAACGGTAATTTTGGAATTTCTGTTGATAAAACCTCTGCCGAGCGGATATCCGTCAAAATCATGTACAAGTACAATATCTCCATTTACAAAACTTCCCATGACTGATGCGATCTCATTGTCAAAGACCCACATTCCACCAGACTTCAAAAATCGTCCCTCTCCTTTTTTCAGTGTAACCACTGCCAGACCCATATCTTATCTCCTTTCGGAACTTTTTTCTTTTTCACCCATTTATACTTTTTTTCGCTAAAAACTTCTTTTATTTTATCACAGTCATCCGGGAATTTCCACTTTTTCACAGTCTGTTCATAGAAGAGAACAAAGCGGACAAGTCCCCTTCAAACTCCCTGCATCCCTCAATCTTTGATGGACTTGTTACGCTTTGCGTGCCAGATGCAGTCTGCTTTAGCAGACATATTCCTCTTGCATCTGGTCACATCCTCGCGGAGCGTTTTTGCTTTATTGGAAAATTACTGAGTAATTTCCTATAAAGCAAAAAGGGATGCCGAAGCATCCCTTAGAAATCTGACCTGTAAAGCTGATATTTTATTCTGCATATTCCTCTGTGTAGGAACCATCTTCTGCAGTTGCATCATAAGAAGTATCCTCGGAAGCAGCCTGTGCTTCTGCAGTATCTTCTGCAGCCTCTGCCGGCTGTGTCTCCTGTGTATCTTCACCGTAAAGTTTCACGAAGAAGCTCAAAGTATCATCATACATTTTCTGACGAACTTCTTTGTCTGTACTGTAGAGGATATCATCTTCTGCCGGATCTGTTTCTGTGCTGAAGATAGTCTTTAATTCTTTATTAAGCATGTTCAGCTCCTGAGACAGGTAAACTTCTGTTCCGTCCGGTACATAAGAAGTGCCGCCGTCTTTCAGAACTTTCAGATATGTCTCAAGTACTTTCCGGCTGAGTTTCTGTGCAACATCCTGATCCAGTGTTACCGGTGGCTCTGTCACGCCTTCTACTACGGACTGAAGTGCCCCAAGATCACCTTCATACTCTCCCTTACAGAACTGTTTTGCCTGATCAAATTTGATTTTGGCCTCTTCTGAAAGATCATCTGTGTTTAAAGCATCCTTCGTATTATCTGTGGATTCATCTGTTCCGTCACCTGTGGCCGGTGGGATTTCTTCTGTGGAACCGTCTGTTGTTCCGTCTTCGCTTTCATTCGGTGTCTCTTCTGTAGTTCCGTTCTCAGTGGTGCCGTCTCCGCTGGCATCCGGAATATTGTCGGTTCCGCTGTTGTCATAAGAATCTGTATTTTCGGTCTGGTTGGTATCTGCACCGGTGTCCTTCGCAAGGTTTGCATCTTCTGTGGAAGTCTGTTTTACATCATCACCAAGTGCTCCGCTGTCAACGTTCTGTGTAATGTCCTCTCCTTCATCCACTGCATCGTCATCAGAACTGTCATCAGAAGAAGTTCCGTTCTTGCTGTCTTCGAGATTCTGCTGGATATCTTCCAGAGTTTTCTTCATTTCCTGAATGTCATAGTTCTGCTGTGCGATCTGCTGCAGAAGGGAAACGATCGTATCAAGTTCATCCTGCGTTAAAGTAACACCATTCTGAACAGCGATGTTATTTACGATATTGTAGATTTCATCAGCATTCTGGATATTGTCACCAATAATCTGCAATTTCGCCTGATTGATGATATTCGTTGCATTGTCCTGTCCAACCTGCTGTGCAACATCACCTGTAACAACGACTTCTTTCGCTGCCAGGTCTTTCTTTGTAGAATCAAGTTCCTGTCCGCTTGCGGATTCGTATGCTTTCATGACACCGGTAAGCGCACCTGTACCGGATACTTCATACGGGCATGCTGCAACAACTTCGCAGTTGGTAACACCTGCTGTGGAAAGTGCTGTCGCGATCATATTGCAGGTCACGTAATTGAGGTTTGCAGTACGTACTTTAATACCGCCTGACTGGGTAGGCTTTACGTAAGCACAGCTTAAAGTTCTTGTTCCGATCTGCTCACTCGGAACATAATTACCGAGAAGATTACGCTCATCCTGATTCGTAACAGTGATGACCTGTACCTGGCTGGAATCTGCCTTAAAATAGTTCATCATTGTATTCTTCTGATCCTGAGTAAGGTCTGCACCGAGTGTTACGACCTTTGTGCCGTCAGCCATCGCCGGGATCGGAGAGCTGACTGCCAGGCACATGCTGCAAAGTAACGCAACCATTATGTTTCTTTTCTTCATATCTTCATCCTCCATATTCTCTTCACAGGAAAATACCCTCTGCTTCCTGCGATTACATATCTTTTTATCGAGTACATGTATTATAACACAGTTCTACACATAGTTGTATTTTAAATTTTATTTTTTTCGAACAAATGTTTTATTAAAACTCTACAGAACTTCCAGAAACACCTGCATGGTACCGCCGCAGACAAGTCCTTCTTCCTCTGCCTCGGAAACGGTCATATCTACCTTAAAAATCTTTCCGGTCCGGTCCCCGTCGTGAATCATACGCAGACACTGATGCTGCACTTCACTTTCCATGCAGCCGCCGCCGATCGTCCCAACTAATGTGCCGTCGGCAAGGACCAGCATTTTTGTCCCGATCTCTCTCGGCGCCGATCCCTGTCTTTCAATGATCGTTGCAAGTGCCATTCCATTTTCTGCCTTCTTTCTTCCGGTCAGGTATTCCATCAGTTCCTTTTTGTAGCCGCTTGTTTTGCGCAGACTGTTCTTTTCATGAATGAGTTCGGATACAATAGATATCGCAATTTCTTCAGGTGTCTCTGCATTGATCGGCATACCTACCGGCGTATGGATCTTATCCAGCAGTTTCCAGTCGGTTCCTTCTTCTTCCATCTGTTTCTTAAGAAGTGCCGCACGTCCACGGCTTGCCATCATACCGACATAACAATGTGGTTTTTTCAGTATAATATCCAGACATTCCTTATCATACCGATGTCCCCTGGTCACGACCAGAAAATACGTATCTTCTCTGTCCGGGATCTGAGCAAGTCCATGCTCAAAACTGTCACAGATCACCAGATCCGCGCCCATTCTTCTTGCTTCTCCGGCAAAACTCGGGCGGTCTTCCAGTACCGTCACATAAAAACCCACTTTAGTTGCAAGCAGGATCACCTGCTGCGAAACATGTCCTGCTCCGCAGATCACCAGATGTGCCTGCTGTTTCAGTGCTTCCCCAAATACTTTCCGGCCATCGGACTCTGTGATCCGGCTCTGTTCTGCCTTGGCAATTTCTTTTAATTGTTCATCCGGGATCGCACCGTCACCGTACGCTGCGATGAGTTCTCCCTCCGAAAGGAAATATCGGCTGCCACTGTTTTCCCCTTCAAGCACCGTAGCCAGAATATTGTTTTTCTGATTCTGATATTCTTCTATTTTTTTATAAAATTCAAAAAGCTCCATGTTTTCCCCCCGTGAACTTTTTTCTGTTTCTTTTATCCACAAAAGTATAACACTTCCCATGTCTTTCCTGCAAGGACAAAACCGGAGATCTGCTTTTTTACAACAAAACATGCAGATACATCTCACATGAAATATACCTGCATGTCATAAAAAAATTCTTCCTTATTATATTGCTTTGTGATAAAGTTCTGCAATATCACGCTTATGAGAAGATCTCGGATTGACTGCAATATTTCCGCTCTTCATCGCATCATCTGCCATGGCATCCGAAAACGGCGAGGCCGCTGTAGAAACATATGCCTCTTCTGCATGAATAAATGCGTCAATTCCACATGCTTCCGCCACAGATGCCGGCGCAGATGTCAGAAGTTCCGGATCCAGTATCGCATAAGAAGGAAAAAGTTCATAACTGAATACTGTCAGTTTATAATCTCTGCTGTGATCTGTGATAACCGAAAACGCCGTGACCTCCGAATCGGTGCCTGCTGTCGTCGGGATTGCAATAAGCGGGATGATTTTTCCGGGTACTTTATGTGCCCCTTCATATTCTGTAATACTGCCACCGTATTTTGCAGTTACACCGACTGCCTTGGCAACATCCATCGGAGAACCGCCGATCATAGCGCCGAAAGCGATCACAAGAATATCCCATGCACTGAATACTTTATCAAATTCTGATTTTTTCTGTCCCATAGACTCATTCCTCCCCGCTTCCGAATTTTCTTCTGACAAGTTCCTCGATGTAATCTGCTGTTCCCTCTGTTCCAAGATAAGAGCTGTCTATCAGGATATTTCTATTGTGACGGTCACCACGGTTGCTTCCTGTCAGTGCCAGATGACGTTTGTGATATCGTTTATCTTTTTCCAGAAGCAGAATTCCGGCATCCTTCTCTGTAAGATTATGGCTCTCCATAATGTTGTGGATTCTTACGTCATCCGGAGCGTAGATAAATGCCCTCAGAAGATTGATCTTATCGGAATCTTTGAGAATATAATCCGCTGAACGTCCGATGATCACACAGTTTTCCATGATTTCTTTTGGTATTCCGACCTCTTCGATGATCTCGTCCACGAGTTCACGATTATAAAATTTGATATTGAGGTCTTCTGCTATTTTTCTGCCTATGGCATTACCTTTGGCTCCGTATTCACAGCCAATTGTTATTACCAGATGTCTCATATCGATTTCCTCTCACACGAATTTTGTTATTCATTTCCTCTTAACAGAAAAAGCGCGCGAACCACTCATTGATGATCCGCGACGCCCTTGTCACTTTTTCTTTCTTATTTATTTTTCCAGGGATTTGATCGTATCTTCAATGATCGCAACCGCTTTGTCGCAGTCTTCTTCTGTCACGATAAGCGGCGGAATCATACGGATGATATGCGCTCCGATCGCTGTGATCAGAAGTTTGCGGTCCAGGCAGCCGTGTTTTACATCTACACCACCGATCGTATCATCAAATTCCACACCAACCAGAAGTCCCTGATGTCTTACCTCTTTTACATGTGGAAGTTTTTCCCGATCATTCTGCACTCTTATTGCTGCGCGAGGAAATCATCCACATTGATTCCTGTAAATGAGCGCAGTATCGGGAAATATCTGCGTTCCGTTGGTTCCTTTTCCTGCGTATACCAGATACCTCTGAGTCCGCTTTCCCATGCACCTTCTATATCTTTCTTTACATTATCTCCGATGAATGCGCATTCTTCCACCCGGACGCCTGCTTTTTCTACACAGAGTTCAAATAAATGGTAATGTGGTTTCTCCACGCCGGCTTCTTCACTGGTAACCATAAAATCAATATAGACCTCCGCACCGATCGCTTCGAGTTTTTTGTACTGGATATAGGCCGTCATATCTGTACCGATTCCGATGCGTATCTTTCTTTTTCTGAGTTCCATAAGGAAATCCAGAACCCCCGGATTTGGTTCTATATGCTGAAGAAATGCATCCCAGTAAATATGGTACATCTTCTGCACATGCGGAAAAAGCGGTTTTTTCAACAGTTCCATCATACATTGCAGACGCAGCATACGGCTGTGGAGCGCAGCGGTATCTGTACCGATCCTGTTCGCCATAATATATCCTGCTTTTCTGTAATACTCCTGTGTCTCTTCTTCTGTTATGCCGAATGTTTCCCTGCAGTAGCCTTCCAGTGCTTCCATGCCGTAAGCGTGATTCGCATCATAGCTGTATAATGTATTATCCAGATCAAAAATAACTGCTTTTATCATATGCTTTCCCCTTTTCTGTTCCGATGTTTCTTTCAGACATAAATCACCTTCCGATGCCGTCTTCTATTTTCCATGATAATCAAGGAAAAAGCAAGTGCAACAGGCTTTCTCACTGCCGGTATTTTTATATACATGGTCCTGATCAGTCTCAAATTTAAATATCTGTTCTTTCTGAATGCAATAACTCTGTCCGTGGCATTACACCGTCAGTTCCCCTTCTGTAACTGTCAGATATTCCCGTGTCTTTTCTCCGTGGCTTCCGCTGACATAAACGCCTCCCGGTTCCACTTCAATCCGGTACACCTCTACAAGTCTTGTGTCTTCATAAGGCAGACAGGTCCATACCCGATACTGTCCTTCCAGCTCTTTTGTCGGCAGCAGCTCCCGTGGCGTTACAAGGCGGCAGTCTTCTCTGGGCGGCTGGATCAGCTCCTGAAATTCAATTCTGAGGCCACTTGTAATCTTACCAAGTACGCCAAGAGAGGGATTGGCCGTCCCTCTCTCAATCTGCGCAAGCATGCTTTTGCTGACTCCGGTCTGTTCTGCAACCTGATCCAGACTCATGCATTTTGACTTTCTTATTCTTTTTAAATTTGCCACTACATTCTTTGACAGATAATCCATACTTTACTCCAGAATATGTTCTCTTCCCATTGAGATGATCGTCCGTACATGATCATCTGCAAGAGAATAAAAAATAGATTTTCCTTCTCTGCGGTTTTTCACCAGTTTATTCTGTTTCAGAATACGAAGCTGGTGAGAAACTGCGGATTGTGTCATATTCAGTACTTTCGCAAGATCGCAGACACACACTTCTGATTCAAATAATACAAACAAAATACGGATACGGGTAGAGTCTGCAAATACCTTGAACAGATCTGCCAGATCATACAATTCTTCCTCGTCCGGCATGGTCTCATTTACGATCTTCAGAAGGTCTTCATGGATTTCCTGACATTCACAGCTTAATTCTTCTCTTTCTTCTGTCATATATATCTCTCTTTCTTTCAACCCATCTTTGTAACCTGTAGTTACAATTTCTTTACAAAAAGGGTTCTTATCGCGTTCAGGACAGCAATTACCATAACTCCGACATCAGCAAAGATTGCAACCCACATGTTGGCAATACCAACTGCGCCGAGAATCAGGCAGATAACCTTGATACCGATTGCAAAATAAATATTTTCATAAACAATACGCATGCATTTCTTCGCAATGCGGATTGCTTTGACGATTTTTTGCGGATCATCATCCATCAGGACGACATCCGCGGCTTCGATCGCAGCATCTGAGCCAAGCGCTCCCATCGCAATACCGATATCGGCTCTGGAAAGTACCGGTGCATCGTTGATACCGTCACCAACAAAGGCAAGTTTTTCTTTCGCTGTCTTTTTTGCAAGGAGTTCTTCTACCTTTGTTACTTTATCAGCCGGAAGAAGTTCACTGTATACACGGTCCACACCCAGTTCACCGGCTACCTGCTGTGCAACTTTATCGATATCTCCGGTCAGCATGACTGTCTCTTTGATGCCGTGTTTCTTAAGATTTGCGATTGCCTCTTTTGATGTCGGTTTCGGCACATCAGCGATCAGGATATGTCCTGCATAAGCACCATTGATTGCCACATGAATGACCGTTCCTACCTGATGACATTCGACTGCCTCTACTCCGATACGTTTCATCAGTTTTGCATTGCCGACTGCCACAGAAACTCCGTCTACTTTTGCGGTAACACCATTTCCACTGATTTCTTCTACATCTGTTACACGATTCTGATCAATTTCTTTGCCATAAGCAGTTTTCAGGCTGCGGCTGATCGGATGTGTGGAAAAGCTTTCTGCAAGTGCGGCATATTCAAGAATTTTTGCTTCTTCCATAGTATTATGATGCACACCGGCAACTTCAAACACACCTTTTGTCAGAGTACCTGTCTTGTCAAATACAACATATTTTGTCTGTGCCAGTGTTTCCAGATAGTTTGATCCTTTGACCAGGACACCGGCATTGCTTGCACCACCGATTCCCGCAAAGAAACTGAGCGGAATACTGATAACAAGTGCACACGGGCAGCTGATTACCAGGAAGGTCAACGCACGGTAGACCCACTGTCCCCACTGCGCAGGATTGTGGAAGAAAAGAAGATTTACAATCGGCGGCAGTAATGCAAGGGCAAGCGCACCATAGCAGACTGCCGGCGTATAATATCGTGCAAATTTTGAAATAAAGTTTTCGGATCTGGATTTACGGGAACTGGAATTCTCGACAAGTTCCAGAATCCTGGATACAGTAGATTCACCAAACTCTTTTGTAGTACGGATTCTCAGCACACCTGTCATATTGATACATCCGCTGATGATCTCATCTCCCGGTTTTGCATTTCTCGGAAGACTCTCACCGGTCAGGGCACTTGTATTCAGAGTTGTACTTCCTTCAATGATCACACCGTCGATCGGCACTTTTTCACCCGGCTGTACTACAATCACGGAACCGATTTCTACTTCATCCGGATCAACCTGTTCCAGTTTGCCGTCTTTTTCGATATTTGCATAATCCGGACGGATATCCATCAGTTCACTGATGTTGCGACGGCTTTTGCCTACTGCATAGCTCTGGAAAAGTTCACCTATCTGGTAAAAGAGCATAACGGCGATTGCCTCATTATAATCTCCACTCTTCTCATAAACTGCCAGTCCGAAAGCGCCGACTGTGGCAAGCGCCATCAGGAAGTTTTCGTCAAACACCTGACCGTTTTTGATTCCTTTGAAAGCTTTTTTCAAAATATCATATCCGATTTCCAGATAAATCGCCAGATAACAGATGAATCTCGGAATTCCTGTAATCGGAATGAAATGCAGAACGACCAGTAGTACCGCTGCTATGATAATACGTGTCAGCATTTTTTTCTGCTTTTTATTCATCTCTTTTCTCTCCTTTTCGAAAATCGCCCTGCTGCAGCCGCAGCAGAGCAACCAGATTCATTCTTATAAATAAATTTCGCAGTCGTCTTCAACCTTCTTGCAGTTCTTGAGAACTTCTTTCATAACACTCTTCGGATCCTGTCCTTCTTCGAATTCTACGTTCATTTTCAGCATCATAAAGTTTACGGCTGCATCCTTAACACCTGCAGTGTTCTTTGCTGCTTCTTCCATTTTGTTTGCACAGTTTGCGCAGTCAACTTCGATTTTGTAAGATTTTTTCATAGTAGGCTTCTCCTTTTATATGCTTATTCTTTTCTTTCGTTCTCTCATATGAACAATCATTCATATGTTTGATTGTATTATAACATGCCGGTCACATATGTCAATATATTTCCGATAAATTTTCAAGAATATTATCAGATATTTGGTTATGCGGAGCGTTTTTACGTTATTGAAACATTTCGCAGTAATTTTCTATAACGTAAAAATTCCCGGAATATCAGCCAGATACTCCGGGAATTTTTTATTCTTTTACAAGCAGGGCCACTGCTTCCGTCCATACTGTTTCACAGAACTGATCTACGCAGCATGCCTTTTCCAGACGATAGCCCGCTGCAAGAAATGCCTCCAGGTCACGTGCAAGACTGGTCGCCTTACAGGAAACATATACGATACGGTTCACACCGTAGGAAAGAATCTTCGGCAGTGCTTTCGGATGAATACCATCACGCGGCGGATCCAGCACGATCACATCCGGCTTTTCCGTCAGGTCATCCAGAACTTTCAGAACATCGCCTGCAATGAAACGGCAATTATCCAGTCCGTTCAGCTTCGCATTCTCTCTTGCTGCTTTTACAGCATCCTCTACGATCTCGACACCAATCACTTCTTTTGCCACCGGTGCAAGAAGCTGCGCGATCGTACCGGTTCCGCTGTAAAGGTCAAATACCTCCATACCGCTGGTGTTCTGAATGTATTCTCTTACAATATTATAAAGTACTTCCGCCGCCAGGGAATTCGGCTGGAAGAAAGAAAAGGTACTGATTCGGAATTTCAGTCCGAGCAGCGTCTCATAAAAATAATCCTGCCCATAAAGGATCTTTGTCTCATCACTCTGTACGACATCTGAAAGAGAATCGTTGAGAATGTGCATGATACCGACAATTTTTCCTTCCAGCGGAAGTGCAAGAAGCTGCTCCTTCAGAGGTTCCAGATCATATTCCTCCTGTGTGGTCGTGACAAGATGTACAAGAATCTCTCCGGAAGTCACACCACGGCGCAGCATCAGATGACGGAGATAGCCTGTATGCTGCAGTTTCCTGTAATAAGAAGCTCCTTTTTCTCTGAAGAACTCACGTACGCAGATCAGAATGTCGGTCATATCCTTATGCACCAGCTTACAGTCATCTGTATTCAGAATATCATACGTACTGCCTTTCTTGTGCAGTCCCAGAGAAAGCGGTCCGTCTTTGTACTCATCTCCAAAGGAAAATTCCATCTTATTACGGTAACCAAACTCAATCGGACTTCCATGGATGCCTTCCCATTCGAAATCCGCCAGACCGTTCTCATCTACCTGACCGCCCTGTACCAGTGCATCCTCCAGAAGTTCTCGAATCTGTGTTTCTTTCATTGCCAGCTGATTCTCATAAGACATCGTCTGATACATGCAGCCGCCACATGCCGGAAAATTGCTGCACACCGCATCTCTTGTCTCAAGAGGAGATTTTTCCAGAACTTCAAGGATTCGTCCCTGCGCTCTGCCGGAACGTTTTTTCTGGATCATGAAGCGTACCTTCTGTCCCGGGATTCCATTCTTGATCAGCACTTTCTGATCGTCAATACAGACATACCCCTTGTTCGGAAAGTCTACCTTTTCTATTATACCCTCGTAAATTTCACCTTTTTTCATTATATTTATTCCTTATCTATATCTTTACGTGCGAAGCGTACTGCCCTGCCAGAGACTGAGCAGTAAAACAGCCCCGGTTATCTGCCGGAGCTGCTGATTCATGCTACTCTTACTCTTCTTCGTCCTCGAAATAATCATCAAAGTCATCATCGAAATCTTCTTCGAAATCCTCCAGATAATCCGGAGCAAAGAAACGATATACTGCAAACGCAATACCTGCTACTGCTGCAACAGCACCGATGATCGCCAGTACCCAAAGGACTGTATTTTTTTCTTTTTCGTCCTCTTTTTTCTTTAAGGCAGCAAGTAAATCTTCAATTTTTTCGTTCTGTAATAAATTATTCAGACTCATGATGGGCACCTTCCTCTCGCTCAAACTCATTTTATAAATTATAGTATACCACTAATTGCTTCATTTTACCATATCTTCTCATAAATTTTCGCTGATGCTCTCACTATCATCGTTACCTGTAAACAGTGACCCATCATCATTCTTTACTTCTGATACACCGATTTTTTCTCCCAGATGTACTCTCGTCTCGATTCCCTTTTCGGAATTAAGGAGGATGTCCGGATCCGGTAATACACGGTCTTTCTGAGTCATCAGTACAATCGTCGAGCCACCGAAAGCAAAATTGCCTTTTTCTTTGCCTCGCTTTACTCTGCCCCGAAGCGGAACATTCTCGATTCTGCCAACCATCAGAGCACCGACTTCCATCATAAGGACCGTGCCGAAATTGACAGTTTTAAGCAGCGCATATTCTCTTGTATTTTCTTTATAGATCGGATAAACATCGTTTGCCACCGGATTGACGGTGTGCAGCGCACCATCAATGTGTACTCTCCTTGATTCAAAACCATCATCAATATAGATGTATCGGTGATAATCATCTACGCAGAGCCGGAATACCCAGAGGCATCCGCCTTCGTAACGCTTCGCAAGTACCGGATTCTTCAGAAGCTCCACAACCGTATACGGAGTATGTTTGATTTTTACCCTGCAATTCTCATCGATCGGATATACACTCACACGGCTGTCGCATGGACTTACAAAATGTTCCGGAACCATACTGACCGGTCGCGCGCCTTCACGGATCCTTCTTGTAAAAAAGTCATTGTACGACCAGAATTTTCTCTTCTCATAATCCCGCATGTCGATTCCGGCATGACGGATAAATGCCGGTACTGCCAGAGCTGAAAGGCGGGAATCAAGAATCCTGCCGCCAAGCTCAGATAAAACCGGATTTACCAGTGGCTTCAGCAATGCCCTGCCAAATGCACAGCCGTACATCTTCTCAAGAAAACAGTCCTGCCCGGAATCGTTTTTGTAAATATTTCCCTGTCTGTCTGCTGTATAGCTGCTCACGGAGCCACTCCTTTCAGTTTTGTCACAACACCATGACGAGCCCACCATGCTTCCTTATAGAAAAGAATAAAGAAGACTGCTACTGCCACAACCGAAACCAGAACAACCAGTTCTTTATTTGTCGGTTTGCGGAAACGGAAATTAAAAATAAACAAAAATCCAACGATCAGCATTGCCGCATGAAGCAGCCCTACAAAATAACGGAAACCCGGAAAAAACATAGATGCCACAAACAGAAACGGCATGATCACAGCCATTGATGTGATCGGAAGTCCCTGATAGTATTTACGGTTTTCGCTTGTCTCACTCTGTCTCTTTGCTTCCATTACATTAAAATATGCCAGACGGATCACACCAGCCAGACCATAGAACGCAAGTATGATAACGCTGTAGAACTTGCACATGCCCAGCTTGTATCCAAGAATGATCGGAAAAATTCCGAAACAGACAATATCACAGAGAGAATCTATCTGAATGCCGAAGGATTTCTCGTCGTCTGTCCTGTCTTTCTTTGTTCTCGCTATTTTTCCGTCAAACATATCACACAGTCCGGAGAATGCCAGACAGAAAACTGCTATCGTAAGTTTCCCGTCAATTGCGCAGAACATACCCACTATTGAAGAAACAAGACTGATATATGTAACAACTACCGTATAATCATAAAATCCTATCATTCGTAACTCTCCCTCTCTTTGCTGTCATGCTCCTGCCCGATCGTAAGCTGTGCCACGATGGTAAAAAGAGCACTGATCAAAAGCTCCCCATAATAACCAAGTCCTCTGCAGAGAACCATTCCCGGCAAAAGCAGTGTTCCAAAAACCGGTGCAAAAATCGTCAGAAACAGTGTTTCACTGATTCCCATACCTCCCGGAAGGGGAAGCATATCAACAGAAACAGAAATCACCGCCTGCAGAAACAACACCGTCCAGAATCCCGTGCCTGACAGTGAAAAAGATCTGTATACAAACCAGGTCACCGCAAACATTGCCATTCTCTGTACAAAGGTAATCCCAATTACGTTTGCGATCACTTTTGAATGAGTTTTGAGATACGCCGCCGTATCTCTGTATGCATCCATAGAGTCTTCCAGCTTCTTAAGTCTTCCGTCTTTCCTGCGGAGAATGTGAAGCTTTTCCAGTATCTTAAGTCCCCATACCATAAAGGTTCTTGCAAGGAGCGGATGAAATACCAGTATTGTCATAAAAGTCACACAGAAAATATTCAGTGCAAGTCCAAGATAAAATACCGGAAGTATCCCCTCAAGATACTGATGAAGAAATCCTCTTCCAAATACCGCCACACCGATTCCGATCACAACAAGCACCAGTTTGTATGTAATCGTAATGATCATAAGAATCACGGCGGATACCGGTATGGGTATATTTTTCTTTTTCATGTAGTATGCCTGCATCGGCTGTCCGCCACTTGCAGACGGTGTAATACAGCTGAAGAAAAAACCTACCGATGAAAAAAGAAAACAGGTTCTTTTTTTCAGTTTGATTCCATACGAACGCATCATATACCAGATAATGATCGATTCACCCCAGATAAAAAATGCGACCAGCGCAAGCCCGGGTGCAAGCCAGCGCTTATCTGCACTGCGTATGGCATCCATCATAGATTCAAGATCTTCTCCATGAAACACTCCGTAGATTGTAAGTGCAAATACAACCACCAGAAAGACTCCGTTGAAGATCACTTTTTTATTTTTTTTCATAAGCAGCTCACCCTTCTGTCAGCCTGCGAATTTTTTGTTCGATCCTGCTGCCAAATCTTTCGTATATCCTGTAGAGATCTGTCTTCCTTCCGATGAAGAAGCAAAATTCAGCAAGAAGGATTCCGCCTGCCACGTCTACGATCACATGCTGCTTCGTAAGGAGTGTGGATGCAAACACCAGAACTGCAATTACCATGGACATCCTCTGATACCAGCGCGGAATTTCTTTCCTGCCACGGATTCCCAGATAACAGAACCAGCTTACCAGACAGTGGATGGACGGAAACAGATTGTCCGCCGCGTCAATTGAATACAGCCACAGAGCTGCCTGATTCCACAAACCGCTCCCTGTGATCAACGGTCTTGTATTTGTCGTTGGAAATGCAAGAAAAAACACAAGGCAGACACATCTTGATATAAAATCTCCTGTAAAAAACTGATAGACGCTGCGCCGATCCTGCCTTGCAATAAGAATGTAATTGACGGCCCAGAAAACATAGCATCCAAAATAGATCACCAGAAACTCCGGGACAAAAGGGATGCTTCTATCCACATCTGTCTCGATATTGTGGTGATACCATCCGCCTGCTATCATTCTTGAGCCGGAATAGACAAGACAATTAAATACAAAAGAAAATATAACCGGAAAAACTCCATAAGCAGGGAGTATTCTCGTGAGACCTTTTAAAAGATTTTTCATGATGTACTCCCTTCGTTTTTCATATAAAACAGTATAGCATTCCCTGACGGATGAAGCAACTAAAGTACGAAAACATTAAGAATTCTTAAGAAAAAAGTTAGATTTTTTTCAGCTTTGCAAATGCTGCAAACATTTTTTTCGTACCAAAGCGGTCAAAATCTACGGTAACCTCATAATCTCTGCCGCCTTCTACGATATCTTTAACAATGCCGACACCGAATTTGACATGACGCACGGTATCACCGACTCCGTAATCAAGCGAATCCGCTTTGGTCACTTTGAAGTTCTGTGGCTGAAATGCCTTCGTATGGAAATTCTTCTTCATCTGAAGATAACTGTTCAGTGAAGATTTCGTCTCCGGCATCTTCGGCTTGTGTTCCTGCACAGTATGTCCGAGTTCTACCAGTTCACGCGGAATCTCCCGCACAAACCTGGATACACGGTTATACTGCGTCTCCCCACGTACCATACGCTGCTGTGCACTGGTCAGGGTCAGCTCCTTCATGGCACGGGTAATGCCTACATAACACAGGCGACGCTCTTCTTCCATGTCGGAAGGATCTCCTGAAAAGATACTCATGCTGCCCGGAAACATCCCGTCTTCCATACCGGCAAGATAAACATACGGAAACTCCAGTCCCTTTGCACTGTGAAGCGTCATCAGAATCACATAATCCTGATTTTCATCAACTGAATCAATATCCGCGATCAGAGCGATTTCCTCAAGAAAGCCGGACAGAGTCGCTTCACGTTCTTCATCCTTCATAGCTTCTTCATAAGAAACTGTCTTCGAAATCAGTTCATCAATATTTTCGATTCTTGCTCTTGCCTCATCAGTATCCTCGGCTTTGAGTTCATCCACATACCCGGTCAGGTCAATGATCTCTTCAAGAAGTTCTGACACAGAATATGCCTGTGCTTTGCTCTTTAATGACTGGATAAAAGTTACAAAGCCCTCGATCTTTGACAGGCTTCTTCCGATTGACGGAACCTCCTCCGCCACACGAAGGGCATCATAAAAACTGATATTCATCATATCCGCATAATCCTGCACCCTGCCGACAGTCGTTGCACCGATTCCACGCTTCGGTACATTTAAGATACGTCGTACGGCAAGATCATCTGCTGCATTGTCTACAGTCTTTAAATAACACAGAAGATCTTTGATCTCTTTTCGTGCATAGAAGTTTACACCACCGACGATCTTGTACGGGATATTCGCAAGCAGACATTTTTCTTCAAAAAGGCGTGACTGGGCATTTGTACGGTAAAGCACCGCGCAGTCATGATAATCTGCCGCACCTTCACGGTGGCGCTTCGCAATATCACCCACAACATATTCTGCTTCTTCATAGCCGTTCATAAACTGACGGAAATGTATCTTCTCCCCTTCCGGGTTCTCCGTCCAGAGAGTCTTTTCTTTACGCTCAGTGTTGTTGGCTATCACACCGTTCGCTGCATCAAGGATATTCTGCGTAGAACGGTAATTCTGCTCAAGACGGATGACTTTTGCATTCGGAAATACTCTCTCGAATCCCAGAATGTTGCCGATATTGGCTCCGCGGAACTTGTAAATAGACTGGTCATCATCACCTACTACGCAAAGATTTTCATATCTGGATGCAAGAAGGCTTACAAACTTAAACTGGGCAGTATTCGTGTCCTGATACTCATCAACCATGATATATCGGAACCGCTCCTGATAAGTCTGCAGTACATCATCGCAGTTCTGAAACAGCTCAACAGTTTTTACGATCAGATCATCAAAATCGAGCGCATTATTTCTTCGAAGTGCTGCCTGATATTCACGATAAACCTGAGCTGCTCTTTTCTGATTGAAATCTGCTCCGGCATTCATCTCCATCTCATCCGGATTCAGAAGCTCATCCTTCGCATGGGAAATCTGCGCCAGAAGTGCGCGTTCCTTAACTTTCTTTGTATCGATGTTCATCTTGCGGCAGATTTCTTTCATCAGGGTTTTCTGGTCATCTGCATCATAGATCGTAAAATTATTATCATAGCCAAGGCGGTCGATGTGACGTCTCAGAATGCGCACACATGTAGAATGGAAAGTGGATACCCACACACTGCCTCCGCCGACATTGCCTGCGATCCGGTCGACACGCTCTCGCATTTCGTGTGCAGCCTTATTTGTAAATGTGATCGCAAGGATATTCCACGGATTGATTCCCTTCTCCGCAATCAGATATGCGATCCTGTGTGTCAGTACTCTGGTCTTTCCTGACCCTGCTCCTGCAAGGATCAGAAGCGGTCCTTCTGTATAGAAAACCGCCTCCTTCTGGCGGTCATTTAATGTATCGTATATGCTCATCAGATTTCTCCTGTCTCTCATTAGTCAGTTCTGTATGTCGAACTGATGTTTTCATGTCTTCTGTTATTATACATGAAAGCCTGTACGGGGTAAAGGAATTTTAAAAAAACCATTTACAAGTAGTATTTGAAACTATATAATAAAGCATATAGGTGTCAAATCACCATTCTGCCTGTCTGAACAGGCAAAGGAGATGAATATATGTCAGTAAATACAGAATCTATCATCCACAATATTCTGGAACGCGTCTCCGGAATCGGCTATGTGAAGCCAGAGGATATTCCGAATATAGATCTTTATATGGATCAGGTAACCACCTTTATGGAAGCACAGCTTGCACATTCAAAGCGTTACAAAGATGATAAGATCCTCACCAAGACCATGATCAACAACTACGCAAAAAATAATCTGCTTCCTTCCCCCGAGAAGAAGCGCTATTCCAAAGAGCATCTGCTGGTTCTGATCTTTATCTACTACTTTAAAAACATTCTGTCGATCAACGACATCCAGACACTGCTCGGACCGCTGACCGACAAATATTTTAAATCAGATGAAAATCTAGATCTCACTTCTATCTATACAGAAGTGTTCAGCATGGAAAAGGGCCAGATTGAGGCACTCCAGAAAGAGCTTCTGGAACGTTACGAGATCGCTCAGGGTACTTTTAAGGATGCACCGGAAGAAGATCGGGATTTTCTCAAATTATTTTCCTTTATCTGTCTCTTAAGCTTTGACGTTTATGTCAAAAAAATGCTGATTGAGCAGATGATCGATGATCTTCGCGCCACGACCGATTATGATCCGAAACACAAATCAAAAAAATAATATGCAGAATTTATCTTTCATACTTTCCGCAATAAAAATTACCTGCATCACTGCAGGTAATTTTTATTTACATATCCGTATTTTCCAAGTCGTTCAGAGTATACTTTCCAATAGGTACTGTCACTGGAATCTGCGATCTGTACGATATCTCCGGTATTCAGTCTGCCGATCTCATTCGCATCATCATATGCCATCTCGCTTCGAAGAGCAAGATATCCGCTTGTTACCTTGACTGTCTTGCGGATCACCGGATTACGGTCTACAAGATAATCCTTATTGACATATCCGCCTTTGTCAAAGTCCGGTGCATATACCAGCCAGTAAGTATCATCGCTGGTATCTGCGATCTGGACAATATCTCCGGAATACAGTTTCGCAATCTCATTAGATGATTTAAAAGCTTTTGCATTACGAAGTGCCAGGTATCCACTCTGCACACTGACTGTACATTCATATGAAGAGTTTGCCAGATACTTGCGGTTCACATATCCGTACTTATCATACTTCGATGAATATACATACCAGTAAGTACTGTCACTCGCATCTTCCAGTTCCACGCTCTCGCCGGTGTAAAGCTGACCGATCTCATTCGCATCCCGGTATGCTTTCTCTGTACGAAGTGCCAGATATCCGCTCGCAACGGTCACAGTGTACATATTCGACAGTTGTGTACCGACATCAACTGCCTTCGGCTCTGCCATAACCGGTACAGAAACCACAAGCGTAAGCATCAGTGTCAGCAAAACTCTCGTGATCTGCCTGATCCATGTGTGATTCTTTTTCATAGTGTAGCCCCCTTTTTCTTTCGAAGGACTCTGAACCGTCCTTGTCAAATTTTTTATTATAGTATATCATATATGAAGTTATTTCTGTAAAATAAATTCATCAGGAGGATACAAAAAATGCGAAAATTTTCAGCCATTTTTCTCGCCGGATGCCTGCTTCTTTTACTTCCGTCCACAACCTGGGCTTCTGAAGAAACCACTTATGAAAGCGAGCAGGGACAGGCCATGATCAAGGCTCCGTCTTCATCTGTATTTGGCAGCGGAGATTCCACTGATTCAACCGCTGATTCTGACAGTTCTGATTCTGATAATTCAAAAAACACCGGAGATACCGCTTCTTCCGGAATTGACTGGTCTGCAGCCAACACTGCCTCCCGTGCTTCTTCCGATAACTCCGGATTTACCGTATGCATCGATCCGGGACATCAGGGCAGCTGGGTTGATATGAGTGCCCAGGAACCGATGGCTCCCGGCTCTTCTCAGACCAAAAACAAGGCAACGACCGGCACCACCGGCAACTATTCCAAAGTTCCGGAATACGAAGTAAATCTGCAGGTATCTCTCGTTCTTGAAAAGGAACTGACTTCCCGCGGATATAAAGTCGTCATGACACGCGAAGACAACGATAAAGCGATCAGCAACAAAGAACGTGCGGAATTTGCCACCTCTGAGGATGCAGATATCACCGTCCGCATTCATGCAAACAGCGACAACAGCGCATCCGCTGCCGGAGCACTTACTATGGCACCGACCAGCGCCAACCAGTATCTTGATACAGACCTTATCGAAAAAAGTAATACTCTGGCCGAATGTATCATAAACAGCTACTGTTCTGCCACCGGACTTGCCAACAAAGGTGTGATCTCTGCTGACAACATGACCGGTACCAACTGGAGCACTGTACCTGTTGCGATCCTGGAAATGGGATTTATGAGTAATGAAAGTGATGACATGTATATCACCGATACTTCCCACCACGAAACAATGGCTAAAGGAATTGCCGATGGAATTGATGAGTACTTCAACATCGTTGCATCTGATCTCACCGGATCAGGAGAACATCTTTCCGATCTGACTGATACACTGGAAAAGACTTATGTCGATCCACTTGAAGCAGCTAATGAAACCTGGGCAATTGCTGCCATGGATCTGAGCGACCATGCTTACAGTACTGTAAATGCAGAAGTATCCATGCAGTCTGCCAGCGTGATCAAAGCTTTCATCATGGCTGCTGTCTTCGATAAACTTGTTTACGCCGATGGAGCGACGGAACCTTCTTCTGATTATGAAAGCAGTCTGAAGTCTCTCCTGACCCAGATGATCACAGTGAGTGACAACGATGCTGCAAACGAGCTTGCACGCAGACTTGGCGGCGGGGATTTTCAGAACGGCGCATCCGTCTTAAATGAATTCTGTCAGGAACACGGCTATACATCGACACATCTCGGGCGGGAATTTCTCGCTTCCAACCCGACCGATGATAATTATACAAGTGCATCCGACTGCTGCCGTCTCCTGTCTGACATTTACAGCGGAACCATGGTAAACGCAGATGCTTCCGCCGACATGCTGGCACTTCTGAAGGCTCAGACACGTACCGGCAAAATCCCATCCGGCATTCCGTCCGGTGTGGATACCGCCAACAAAACCGGCGAACTTTCTGCAGGTGACGGTCTCGGCGCAGTCGAAAACGACATCGCGATTGTTTTTGATAAGGAGCATCCGTATGTTCTCTGTGTGCTCTCAAACAACATCCAGAACAATTCAAGCGCACAGGAAACCATCAAAAAAATTTCCGCGGATGTCTATCAGTATATGACCTCCCGGAAATAAAACAACTTCTGAATAATTCAGACAGACAATAGAAAAGGAACAGGTTATCGGAGTTTACATTGCTCCATAATCTGTTCCTCTTTTTCTTATGTGATCTTTCTTTGATTATGTCGTTTATTCTTCTGTCTTGCCTTCTGCTTCTTTTTCTTTCATTCTGGCAAATACCATCTCATAACCGTCGTTTCCGTAATTCAAAGAACGGTTTACACGGCTGATCGTCGCGGTAGATGCACCGGTCTTTTCAGAAATATCCAGATATGTGCGCTTGTCTGTCAGCATCTTTGCAACTTCAAAACGCTGTGACAGAGAAAGAAGCTCGTTAATCGTACATACATCCTCAAAAAATGTATAACACTCTTCTTTATTCTTCAGACAAAGGATTGCTTCAAATAAATGGTCAACCTCTTCTGTTCTGATTTTTTTACCCATGATCCCTTCTCCTTTGGTTCCATTTTGTTTTAGTCTTATTTACTGATCTGTGTCTTATTCCGTATACATCGTATTTTAACACTTTAACATGTGAAAAGCAAGAACTATTTTAATGCGTTAATATACCCCCTCAACGCATTCACAGAATGATTCACAACCAGCTCCTCCGGAAAATTCAGTTCTTCCAGAAGTCCTCTTGCCGCATCAAATTCCGCAATGTGTGTATCAAAATGTGCATCACTGTCCATCACTACCGGGACCTGATATTTCATACAGAATTTAAGCATCTTTACGTCATTTTCCCTTGCATTCTGCCGAAATGAATTCGGTACAATTGAATGATTGTTTACTTCCAGAATCTTACCATATTCCTTTGCCCCCTGTACGAGAGCTTCATAATCTACCTCATAACGTCCGTCATCCGGATGTCCGATAATATTGACATATGGATTCTTCATCGCATTCAGATATGCACTTGTATTTTCCTCACGTGTTCCCGGCTTCATGCACGGCAAATGAAGGCTGGCAATTCCGATATCCATTCCCCGAAGTTCCGCCTCATTCAGATCGACTTCCCCCTGCGGATTCAGGATATTCAGTTCTGCTCCCAGAAACAGCCGAATACCGTAAAGTTCTCTCGGAACAGTTTTCAGATTATGAAAGTAATAATTATGGCAGGTTCCCGGCATCATCGGTGCATGTTCTGTAATTCCCAGAATCTCAAGTCCCCTGTCCGCTGCTGCTTTTGCCATTTCGCGCAGCGTATTGTATGCGTGGCCGCTTGCAATTGTATGTGTATGCAGATCCATCACGGTTTCGTATCTCATTTCATCTGTCCTCGTCTTTCTTATATGATATCCTTTTTCATTATTGCGCATATCTGACAGTATACTACCTTTTTTTCATTTTGTAGATACTCTGTTGAATTTTTTATCCGTCTCAAGTATAATAAGAACAGATGTACGTATTTATGTAATAGAATGGAGGATCTTTTATGGATCTGTTTGAATATGCCAAATCAAAAACTCTTGACCGTGAATCACCTCTGGCTTCCCGTCTTCGTCCGACGACGCTGGAGGAAGTGGTCGGTCAGGAGCATATCGTCGGCAAAGACAAATTATTATACCGTGCTATCAAGGCCGATAAGCTGACTTCTGTCATCTTTTACGGCCCGCCCGGCACAGGCAAGACAACCCTCGCCAAAGTCATCGCCCATACGACCAGCGCCAATTTTACCCAGATCAATGCCACCGTTGCCGGCAAGAAAGACATGGAGCAGGTCGTACAGGAAGCGCAGAATAATCTCGGGATGTACGGACGCAAGACCATCCTTTTTATCGATGAGATCCACCGCTTCAATAAAGGACAGCAGGATTATCTTCTTCCTTTTGTAGAGGACGGAACGATCATTCTCATCGGTGCCACGACCGAAAATCCATACTTCGAGGTCAACGGGGCTCTTCTTTCCCGTTCCATCATCTTTGAACTAAAAGCATTAAGTACCGAAAATATCCGTACTCTGCTTCTCCGTGCTGTCAACGACTGCGACAGGGGCATGGGCAATTACGGTGCCGTGATCGACAATGATGCCCTTGATTTCCTCGCCGATATGGCAGGCGGTGATGCAAGAAGCGCATTAAATGCTGTTGAGCTTGGCATCCTCACCACCCCAAAGAGTACTGACGGACATATCCACCTGACACTGGAAGTTGCTTCGGAATGTATCCAAAAGCGCGTTGTCCAGTATGACAAAAAAGGTGATAACCACTATGACATCATTTCCGCCTTTATCAAGAGTATGCGTGGTTCCGATCCGGATGCTGCAGTTTACTATCTTGCCAAAATGCTCTACGCCGGCGAAGATATCAAGTTTGTTGCACGGCGTATCATGATCCTTGCCTCCGAAGATATCGGAAACGCAGACCCGCAGGCGCTTTCTGTCGCAGTTGCCGCAGCACAGGCGGTCGAACGTGTCGGCATGCCGGAAGCACAGATCATTCTCTCTCAGGCAGTCACCTATATGGCATGCGCCCCGAAGAGTAATTCCGCAGTCAATGCGATTTTTGCCGCAATGGATTCCGTAAAGCGTACACGCACGACCGTACCGGTTCACTTACAGGATGCACATTACGGCGGTCACGAAAAGCTCGGCAAAGGTATCGGTTATAAATATGCCCACAGCTATCCGAATCACTATGTCGACCAGCAGTATCTCCCGGACGAAATCCAGGGAGAGCGTTTCTATGAACCGGGAAACCTCGGCTATGAGAAAGAAATCAGAGCTTATATGCACAAAATTAAAGGCAGGGAATGATTCCCCGCCTTTTGCTTATCATTACTTACCCTTCTCATTACCTGAGAGACTCAGATCAGTTCGCCCATCAGGTTCTCATAAATCTCCTGGCTCTTTTTCGGCCAGTTACGGCAGATAGCCTGTGCCGCTTCTTTTCCCGGAGCTACCAGTGTCAGATCCAGAACCGTCGATTCTTTCTCAATGATCTGACAGCGCACTGCATGTGCGCCCTGTGGTGTCGTATAATAATCTGCCGGTGTCAGGATGCGTTCCTGTCTCTGTCCGCCATGACTTTGCAGATATTCTTTTATTTCATTTTTGATTTCTCCGGACAGCTCCTTCTCAAAATAAGAAAGCGTCTTCGCTCCTTCTTCCGTCAGTTCGTAATAGGAACTGTTGGAGATCGTACGTTTCCGGAGTAATTCTGTTTCGGTCAGCTCCGAAAGTACCTTTTGCAGTTGAAAATAATCCGTGTATTCACGGTCAAGTATAAATTCTGAAATCTGAGAATTTGTCAGTGTTTCCTTTGCATGTTTCGCCATATATAAGACGATCAGCTTGTACGTTGTAAATGGTTCTGCCATTTCTGTCACCTCTTTCTCATACTTCTCATACTGTCTGATGTCTGAACTGTCTGCCCTGCCAGCTTCCCCGTATCTTCATCTCATGATGCAGAAGATTCAAAACTTCTCTCTTACGGCTTGCCCACAGAGGCGCGATCAGAAGATCCGCCGGTCCGTCTCCCGTTATCCTGTGGATCACGATCGAAGGATCCAGATGTTCCAGACATTCAATCAGCAGATTCAGATATTCTTCTCTTTCGTAAACATGAAACTTCCCGGCCAGATAATCATCCGCCAGATCCGTCCCGCGAAGTACATGCAGCAGCTGCAGTTTGATCCCCTGTATATCCCTTCCATTCAGATAGTCCATCGTCTTAAGGATATCCGCATCAGATTCTCCCGGAAGTCCCAGTATCGTATGAACGATAACCTGTATTCCATGTGATCTGAGCCGATGTACTGTCTCCTCAAAACAGGAAAGCGGGTATCCTCTTCGGATATAAGCAGCAGTCCGCTCATGTATCGTCTGGAGTCCCAGTTCGATCCACACCGGCTTGATCTGATTAAGCTCATCCAGAAGGACAAGCACCTCATCCCCGATACAGTCCGGTCTTGTCCCAATGGACAATGCTACTACGGAAGGATGACGGATCGCCTCCGTAAAAATCTTTCGAAGGTATTCGACCGGTGCATACGTATTCGTATATGCCTGAAAATAAGCAATATATTTGTGGATCGGACGCTTCGCACGAAGCATCTCGATCTGACTGTCAATCTGATCGGTTATGGAAAGTGCCGCATCTGCTGCAAAATCACCGCTTCCTCCGGCACTGCAGAAAATACATCCCCGGCTTCCCAGCTTACCGTCCCGGTTCGGACAGGACATGCCGCCATTCAGAGTTACTTTGTAGACTTTTTCACCAAACATCTGCTTAAGCATATAGTCCAGAGAATGATACGGCTTGCCATTCCAGTTTCTTATACTCTGCCCTGCAGCCGTTGTTTCACTCATACAGACTCGCCTGCACTTTCCTGCTCGTCTTCTTCTTTTGGCATATAGTTGTCAAAAATCTTCACAAGGAAAAAGGAATTACAATATGCGATCAGTGCAAATCCCATAAGCAGAAACAGTACAAACAGTGTCGACTGTATCTGATAACTTTTCACAAGCAGAAGCAACAGCGGGCATGCAGCAATAAGCACCATGACAACCGTATACGGAAGATGACGGACTGCCATAAACAAAGCATTTTTGATCGTATTTTTGATTGTGTTATAAAATCTGGCAAGCACCGGATATACATACAAAAATAAGATAAAATAAATCAGCACAAATGCCATAAAGATAACCTGAAAGATCTGTCCGGCTCCTCCCTGCATTGCTTTTGACACATTCAGGTCTATATAAAGGACCACACCGATCAGCAGCATGATCAGATTAATGATCGTTGCCTGTTTGAAATTCTGCTTAAAAGATTTAAAAAAGCTTCTTACAATGTAAGCGTCTTCGTTACGTACCATTTTCAGTGTCACATAGTACATGGCCGTGATCGATGCACCTGCGGTAATGACCGGAATACAACAGATCACACAGATAATATTCAGAATACACAGATCCGCCACCTTACTCATAAACCTGAAAAATGTATTGTTCATATCAAAAATACGTCCCATGTGTATCACTCCTTTAGTTTTTTCCCCGGATAACACCGGTCTCTGATAAACAGTATAACGAAAATCTCCCCAAAAAGCAATCAAAACCCAAACAGTTGTTTTCTGTCTGTAATACTCTCAGAAAGCTACGGCATGATCAGTTCATCTACCGTGACAAGCTCATACCCTTTTTCTTTCAGACTGTCCGCAACTTTGAGTGCTGCTTCTACTGTCGTCTTATATTCATCATGCATCAGAATGATAGCTCCATCTTTCACCGTTTCCTCTACGGTCTTTATGATCTGTTCCGTATTCTGTACCTTCCAGTCCAGCGTGTCAATCGTCCAGAATACCGGCATCATCTCCACACGCAGTTCCAGATTCTTTTTCCACGCCCCGAACGGAGGCCGCATATACTGCGGATATATTCCTGTTGTTTCATAGATCAGGTTGTTCGTTTTTAAGATTTCTTCTCTCGCTTTTGCATCACTCAGTTTATCAAGCTGCACATGATGATACGTATGATTCCCGACCAGATGCCCTTCCTCCTGCATACGTCTCACCAGATCCGGATTCTGCTCTATCTTTTCACCCAGAAGAAAAAACGAGGCTTTGATATTTCTTGCGCGCAGTCCGTCAAGCAGTACGCTGGTATACCGCGCATCTGGTCCGTCGTCAAAGGTCAGCGCGGCTTTCGGATGTTCCATAGACTGTTCTACCAGACAGATCATCCCCTGCCCTGCTATATTTTCTGCGATCGCTCTTGCGGAAGTACACCGAACTTCCGGATCTGTACGCATCCAGCCGACAGCCAGCACAACTGCCACAATCAAAATCAGTAAAACACATACTTTTCTTTTTTTCATTAAGGTTCCCGGGCTTTCTTCGATTTTCAGATTCAGGCTCTGTTCAGTATATGAAAGAATGCGCAAAAAAAGCACTGAAAGCTCTTTCAAAAGCCCCCAGTGCCATTTTCTTTATTTATTCAACATAATCTTAAGCTGTGCCTCGATCGCATCCACACATTTCTCAAACCCAAGCTTTCCGCTGTTCAGGCAGAGATCGTAGTTTGTCGCATCGTTCCAGAGTCCACCGGCAAATTTACGATAATACTCCTGTTTGCGCTTATCATCTTTGAGAAGAAATTTCTCGACATCTTCTCTTGAGCCGGAAATCTTCTCAGAAGCCTTCTCCACACGAAATCCCCAAGGCGCATGGATGAATACGCGCAAGGTATTCGGACGATCTTTAAATACATAGTTTACGCAGCGTCCTACGATAACGCAGGATTCTTTTTCCGCGAGATCATTCACTACCTTAGCCTGATAATTAAACAGGTTTTCATCAGAGATGAAGTCCTTGCTGCCCGGCTGATGCAGACCACCTTTGTAAATGCTGTCTTTGCCTCCGAAGAGAGAGCCTCTGACTTTGTCTCCCGCTTCAACTTTACCAAAAAGCTTCACGTCTATTCCGCTCTCATCAGATGCCATCTGAATGATCTGTTTGTCATAAAAAGAGATTCCCAGACGTTCTGCCAGCATTTTACCAACGGTACGTCCACCGCTTCCATACTGTCTTGCGATTGTGATTACAACCTGATCCATATCCATTCCTCCTTATTCTCCCAGATATGCTTTCTGGACAGATTCATCATGAAGCAGATCATCTGCTTTTCCTTCCAGAGTGATACTTCCTGTCTCAAGAACATATGCTCTGTCAGCAATGGAAAGGGCTTTTTTTGCGTTCTGCTCAACCAGAAGAACGGTTGTGCCACTTTCACTTACTTCTTTGATAATGTCAAAAATCTCATTTACAAAGATCGGAGACAGACCCATGGACGGCTCATCCATCAGAATGATCTTTGGTTTGCTCATCAGCGCACGTCCCATTGCAAGCATCTGCTGTTCACCACCGGAAAGTGTACCGGCACGCTGTCCTGTACGTTCTTTCAGACGTGGAAATCTCTTATATACCATTTCAAGACTCTGTGCGATCTCATTTCTATCTTTTCTTGTGTAGGCTCCCATCAGAAGGTTTTCATATACAGACATATCTGCAAAGACACGTCTTCCTTCCGGTACGTGCGCCATCCCCATCTCAACAATCTTATGTGCAGGTGTCTTTGTAAGTTCTTTGCCTCCAAAGCTGATGCTTCCTGCTTTTGCCGGAATGATTCCGGTCAGTGTCTGCAGTGTCGTTGTTTTACCTGCTCCGTTTGCACCGATCAGTGCGATAACTTCTCCCTGTTCTACATGAAAGGAAATCCCCTTCAATGCCTGGATGACACCATAATAAACCTGGAGATCTTTTACTTCCAACATTGACATTTGATCTTCCTCCTATTCTCCCAGATATGCAGTAACAACTGCCGGATCTTTCAGAACCTTCAGTGTTTCGCCCTGTGCAAGCACCTGTCCGAAGTTCAGTACGGTTACTTCTTCACAGATACCTCCAACCAGTTTCATATCATGCTCGATCAGAAGAATGGTCATACCAAAATGTTTCTGTACAAAACGGATAGTATCCATCAGTTCCTGTGTTTCATTCGGGTTCATACCTGCTGCCGGCTCATCCAGAAGAAGAAGTTTCGGATTGGTAGCCAGTGCTCTGGCGATCTCGAGCTTACGCTGCTTACCATATGGAAGATTTCCTGCAAGTGTATCGGCTTCTTTGTCGAGGTCAAATACCTTAAGGATCTCCATTGCTTTTTCGTTCATTTCTTTTTCTACTTTGTAATATTTCGGAAGTCTTAAGATTCCGGTCAGTGTAGAATAAGAATGATGGTTGTGAAGTCCGACCTTAACATTGTCAAGAACCGGCATATCCTTAAACAGACGGATGTTCTGGAAAGTACGTGCGATACCGGCTTTATTGATCTCGATCGTACTCTTTCCTGTGATATCCTGTCCATCAAGCTTGATGATACCTTCTGTCGGTTTGTACACACCTGTAAGAAGGTTGAAAATTGTTGTTTTACCGGCACCGTTCGGTCCGATCAGACCATACAGTTGACCTTTTTCGATGGATACGTTAAATCCGTCAACCGCACGAAGACCGCCGAACTGGATAGCCAGATGATTTACCTCTAACATTGCCATAGTTAAGCTGCCTCCTTTTTGTTCTTAGTGCCTCTGATTTTTTCCATGACACGAGCTCTCCAGTTTCTTGCTGCCGGTGCCCAGTTAAAGAGCATCATAACGATCAAGACGATCGCATAGATCAGCATACGGTAGTTTGCAAATCCACGGAGAAGTTCCGGAAGTGCATAGAGGATGATCGCTGCGATCATAGAACCTCTTAAGTTTCCGATTCCGCCAAGCACGACATATACCAGAATCAGGATAGACATATTGTAGTCAAATCCGGATACCTTTAACATAGAAAGGTTATGTGCATAAAGTACACCTGCAACACCTGCAAGAGCTGCTGAAATTGTAAATGCAAGAAGTTTGAACTTCGTCACATCAATACCTACAGATTCTGCCGCAATACGGTTATCTCTGGTCGCCATGATCGCACGTCCGCTTCTGGAGTTTACAAGGTTCTGCACGATGAACAGAGTAAGCAATACCAGAATGATTCCGATCGGAAAGAAATAATGCTTTACGTCTTTATAAAGAGCACCTGTTCCTGAAATACCAAGTGCACCTTTGAGAATCTGTTTGCCGCCTGCTACAAGCTTGAGATTTGCAGAACTTGTTGCAACATGAAGTCCGTTTTCATCAAAACCGACATACAGGATATTGATCAGGTTTTTGATAATTTCGCCGAATGCCAGCGTTACGATTGCGAGGTAGTCACCACGAAGGCGAAGTACCGGGATACCGATGATCACACCAAACACCGCTGCTACTGCTGCACCGATCAGAATTGCCAGAATAAATCTCGGCACCTGCGGGATATCACTTGCAATGTGAGAAAATAATGCACTGGAATATGCACCAACACACATGAATCCTGCATGACCAAGGCTCAGCTCACCGGAAAAACCTACAACCAGATTCAGAGAGATTGCCGCAATCGTATAAACACAAAGCGGAACCAGCAGACCGGTAAGAAGTCTTGAGAGGTTTCCTGTTCCGGAAAGGATCTCTACGATCACAAAAATTGCGATTACAATTCCATAGTTGATAAAATTGTTTTTTGTTGTTTTGTTCATTGTTTTTTTCA
>OLNC01000197.1_pt1 | contig 71518 bp, 50 predicted proteins | sample 1672011 | NCBI WGS metagenome assembly OLNC01 (sample SAMEA3136636, study PRJEB25190) | human gut metagenome | biome: human gut; feature: human-associated habitat; material: faeces | place: Austria | collected 2013
TTGCAGGTGATGCAGGTGCCGGTGATATCCTTCTTCTGGATGTTACTCCGCTGTCACTGTCTATCGAGACAATGGGTGGTATCGCAACTCGTCTGATTGAGAGAAATACAACAATCCCGACAAAGAAGAGCCAGATCTTCTCCACAGCAGCAGACAACCAGACAGCTGTAGATATCAATGTAGTACAGGGTGAGCGTCAGTTCGCGAAAGACAACAAGTCCCTCGGTCAGTTCCGTCTGGACGGAATCCCGCCGGCACGTCGTGGTGTTCCGCAGATCGAAGTTACATTTGATATTGATGCCAACGGTATCGTAAATGTATCCGCTAAGGATCTTGGTACAGGTAAAGAGCAGCACATCACAATCACAGCCGGTTCCAATATGTCTGATTCTGAAATTGACAAAGCAGTCAAAGAAGCTGCTGAATTCGAAGCTCAGGATAAGAAACGTAAAGAGGGAATCGATACAAGAAACAATGCAGATTCCATGGTATTCCAGGTTGAGAATGCACTGAAAGAAGCCGGAGACAAGATCGACGCCAACGACAAAGCAGCAGTTGAGACAGACCTGAATGCACTGAAAGACCTCCTTGCTCAGACAGCAAATGCAGAAATGACAGATGCTCAGATCGCAGATATCAAAGCAGCTCAGGAAAAAATGATGGAAAGTGCTCAGAAACTTTTCGCAAAAATGTATGAGCAGACACAGCAGGCCGGCGGTCAGGCAGGTCCGAACCCGGGAGCAGGCGCAGGTGCAGCTCAGGGCGGAAATGAAGCTGGCTATGGCGATGATGTTGTAGACGCTGATTATAAAGAAGTCTAATGATTCAGACCGGTGGAAGCTGTGCAGCAGCAAAACTGGTAGTGATATCTGAAGACGTAAATCAAAGATATAGGAAAGAGAAAAGATGGCTGATAAAAGAGATTACTACGAGGTCCTGGGTGTCAGCAAGACAGCCAGTGATTCAGAATTAAAAAGTGCATATCGAAAATTAGCCAAGAAATATCATCCGGACGTAAATCCGGGAGACAAAGAAGCGGAAGCGAAGTTCAAAGAAGCAACAGAAGCATACAGCGTACTGAGCGATGCTGAAAAGAGAAGACAGTATGACCAGTTTGGTCATGCTGCCTTTGAACAGGGCGGTGGCGGAGCCGGCGGATTCGGCGGCTTTGACTTCAACGGTGCAGACATGGGTGATATTTTCGGTGACATTTTCGGAGATCTGTTTGGAGGCGGCGGAAGACGCCGTGCCAACAACGGACCGATGAAGGGTGCCAACTTACGTGCACGTGTAAACATTACCTTTGAAGAAGCCGTGTTTGGATGTGACAAAGAACTCGAAATCGTTCTGAAAGATGAATGTACGACCTGTCACGGAACTGGCGCAAAACCGGGAACACAGCCGACTACCTGTCCGAAATGTCATGGAGAAGGTCAGATTGTCTATACACAGCAGTCTATGTTTGGGATGGTTCGAAATGTACAGACCTGTCCGGACTGTAATGGAACCGGAAAGATCATCAAAGAAAAATGTACTTCTTGCCGCGGCACAGGTTATACATCTTCAAGAAAGAAGATTCAGGTCTCCATTCCGGCAGGTATTGACAATGGACAGAGCATTCGTATCCGTGACAAAGGTGAGCCGGGAACCAATGGTGGACCAAGAGGTGATCTGCTTGTAGAAGTAAATGTTGCACGCCACCCGATCTTCCAGAGACAGGATATGAACATCTTCTCAACAGCACCGCTGACCTATGCACAGGCAGCGTTGGGTGGTGAAATCCACATCAACACAGTGGATGGAGATGTTGCATACGAGGTAAAACCCGGAACTCAGACAGACACTCGCATCCGTCTGAAGGGAAAAGGTGTTCCTTCTCTGAGAAACAAAAACATCCGTGGTGACCATTATGTAACACTGGTCGTTCAGGTTCCGACAAAACTTAATGAAGAAGCGAAAGAAGCTCTGCGCAAGTTTGATGAGGCCTGTGGCAACAGGCCTGCTTCCGAGTCAAAAGACGGATCTGAGAAATCAGAAAAGAAGAAAAAGAGTTTTATGGATAAACTCAAAGAAACTTTTGAGGACTAAATCTGCTAAAATCAAAGAAACTTTTCAGGAAAAGAGGGAAACCTCTTTTCTTTTTTTGCGCTATCATGTATTATAAAAGATAAGGCAAAATTGCGGACACAGTTTGCTGTGACACAATTGGCAGATATCGTAAAGTTGTCGTACAGAACAAGACAGGAGATTACAATATATGAAATGGAACCGTTTTACCATTAAGACAAAAACAGAAGCAGAAGACATGATCATCTGTACTCTTGCAGAAATCGGTGTTGAAGGCGTGGAGATTCAGGATCACCAGCCACTGACCGAAGAAGATAAAGCACAGATGTTTGTTGATATCATGCCGGAAGGACCGGCAGATGACGGCATTGCTTATCTGAACTTTTATCTCGAAGAAGATGCAGATAAAGAATCTGTTCTTCGCGATGTCAGAAATGCACTGGAAGAACTTCGCACCTTTATGGATATCGGCGAGGCGACGATTGAAGAATCGCAGACCGAGGATAAAGACTGGATCAATAACTGGAAGGAATTTTTCCATCAGTTCTATGTGGACGATATTTTGATCGTTCCGTCATGGGAAGAAGTAAAAGAAGAAGACAAGGATAAGATGATCCTTCATATCGATCCGGGTACTGCATTCGGAACCGGTATGCATGAGACAACACAGCTTGTGATCCGTCAGTTAAAGAAATACGTAAAACCGGGCATCGAACTTCTTGATGTCGGAACCGGAAGCGGAATCTTAGGAATTACAGCACTCAAACTCGGTGCAGGTCATGTTGTCGGAACTGATCTGGATCCGTGTGCTGTACCGGCAGTGCAGGATAACAAAGAAGCCAACGGCATTGTAGACGAAACATTTGATATGATGATCGGGAATATTATCGATGACAAAGAAGTGCAGGATCAGGTCGGATATGAGAAATATGACATTGTAGCAGCCAATATTCTTGCGGATGTGCTCGTACCGCTGACACCGGTCATCGTTCATCAGATGAAAAAAGGTGCTTACTACATCACTTCCGGTATCCTTGATGTCAAAGAAGAAGTAGTCAAAGAAGCTGTTGCAAAAGCAGGACTGACACTTGTTGAAGTGACCAGACAGGGTGAATGGGTCTGCGTGACTGCAAGAAAGGACTGAGACGATGCAGAGGTTTTTTGTAGAGCCACATCAGATTGATGAGGGAGCACATCAGATTCATATCCTCGGAAGTGATGTCAACCATATTTCAAATGTTCTGCGCATGAAGCAGGGAGAGGAACTCTGGATCAGTGATGGCGGAAAAAAGGAATATCGCTGTACGATTGAAGATTTCAGTTCAGACGAAGTACTTCTTCACATTATTTATGCACAGGAACCGGATTATGAGCTTCCGAGCCGTATCTATCTGTTTCAGGGACTTCCGAAGGCAGATAAAATGGAACTGATTATACAGAAGGCAGTTGAGCTCGGTGCATACGAAGTGATTCCGGTAGAGACAAAGCGGTGTGTCGTGAAACTGGACGGCAAAAAAGCAGCAAAAAAGGTTGAACGCTGGAAACAGATCGCAGAAAGCGCTGCAAAGCAGTCAAAACGTATGCTGATCCCGAATGTACATGAGGTACTTACATTTAAAGAAGCATTAAAATACGCAGAAGCTATGGATATCCGCCTGATTCCGTATGAACTTGCAAAAGGCATGCAGGAGACAAAAGAAATCCTGGCCGACATTCAGCCGGGACAGTCTGTTGGAATTTTTATCGGACCGGAAGGCGGATTTGAAGAAAAAGAAGTAGAAACAGCAATCAGCGAAGGGGCAAAACCAATTACTCTTGGTAAACGTATCCTTCGTACAGAGACGGCCGGACTTGCCATTTTGTCAGTCCTGATGTTTCAGCTTGAGAAGTAGATAAAAGAGGAGATTTATGGAAGTTTATTTTGATAATTCTGCAACGACCAGGTGCTATGATTCTGTAAAAGATATCGTAGTAAAGACGATGACAGAGGATTTCGGAAATCCATCTGCCATGCATTTAAAAGGTGTAGATGCAGAAAAATATGTAAAAGAAGCGGCAAAGACGATTGCTGGTATTCTGAAAGTACAGGAAAAAGAGATTCTGTTTACTTCAGGCGGTACAGAGTCTGACAACCTGGCACTGATCGGTGGCGCACTGGCAAATAAAAGAAACGGAAACCACATTATTATTACGTCGGTAGAACATGCAGCAGTCAGCCAGCCGGCATCTTTTTTACAGGAACAGGGGTTTGAAATCACTTATCTGCCGGTAGACCACGAGGGAAAAGTGAAGATGAATGCTCTGGAAGCAGTCCTGCGTCCGGATACGATCATGGTTTCTACCATGCTTGTAAATAACGAAGTCGGTGCTGTGATGCCGGTAGAAGAAATTGCGAATATGGTTCACGAAAAAAGCCCGAAGGCTCTTTATCATGTAGATGCCATCCAGGGATTTGGTAAATACCGCATTTACCCGAAAAAGATGGGCATCGATCTTCTTGCAGTCAGCGGACATAAGATTCACGGACCAAAGGGTATCGGATTCTTGTATATCAATGAAAAAGTAAAGATCATTCCGCAGATCCTCGGTGGCGGACAGCAGAGCGGAATGCGCTCTGGTACGGATAATGTACCGGGCATTGCGGGGCTTGGTGTGGCAGCAGCACAGATTTACAAAAATCTCGATGAGAATGTAGAGTATATGTACCAGCTGAAAGAACATATTGCAGAGGGCTTATCTCAGATTGAAGACATTCGGATCAATGGTATGCCGCTTCGTGAGGGAGCACCACAGATTTTAAGTATCAGTGTTATGGGAGTACGAAGTGAAGTACTTCTTCATTCGCTGGAAGATAAGGGAATCTATATTTCAGCAGGAAGTGCATGCTCCAGCCACAAGAGAAAACCGAGTGCGACACTTTCTGCAATGGGAATGTCGAAAGACCAGATCGAGAGCACGGTACGTTTAAGTTTCTGCGAGAAAAACACGATAGAAGAGGCAGATTATTTCTTACAGACTATGAAAGAGCTTGTTCCGATGCTTCGCAGATATTCAAGAAAATAAAACAACCAGTGTCGGAAAACACTGACAGAAAATTCAGGAGGAAATACCAGATATGATATTTCATGCATTTTTGATAAAATATGCAGAGATCGCCATCAAGGGCAAAAACAGATATCTGTTTGAGGATGCACTTGTAAAACAGATGAAACTGGCTCTTGAGCCGGTAGAAGGCGAATTTACAGTAACAAAGGAACAGGGCCGTGTATATGTGTTCTGTCCGGAAAAATATGATTTTGACGAGGCTGTAGAAGCCTTACAACGTGTGTTTGGTATCGTTGGTATCAGCCCGGTTGTCATTTATGAAGATCAGGGCTTTGATCAGATGGCAGAAGATGTTGTTGCCTATATGAAAGCCAGATATCCGGAATACAAAGGCTCCTTCAAGGTATACACAAGAAGAGCAAAGAAATCTTATCCGATCACATCTATGGAAGTCAGCGCGGCAATTGGAGAAAAAATCCTTGATGCGTTCCCGGAAGCATCTGTTGATGTACACACTCCGGAAATGACACTTTCTGTAGAAATCCGTGACAAGATTTATGTATATTCAGAGACTCTTCCGGGACCGGGAGGTATGCCGATCGGAACAAACGGAAAAGCCATGCTTCTCCTTTCCGGTGGTATTGACAGTCCGGTAGCCGGTTATATGATCGCAAAACGTGGCGTCAAGATCGAGGCAGTGTATTTCCATGCTCCGCCGTACACAAGCGAACGTGCAAAACAAAAAGTCGTAGATCTTGCAAAACTGGTTGCACGCTACAGTGGTCCGATCCGTCTGCACGTTGTTAATTTTACGGATATCCAGCTTTATATCTATGATCAGTGCCAGCATGAAGAACTGACGATCATCATGCGTCGTTATATGATGCGTATTGCAGAGCATTTTGCACGTAAAGATAAGTGTCTCGGACTGATTACAGGAGAGAGTATCGGACAGGTTGCAAGCCAGACATTACAGAGCCTTGCAGCAACAGATGAAGTGTGCGAGCTTCCGGTATATCGTCCGGTCATTGGATTTGACAAAGAAGAAATTGTTCAGATTTCCAGAAAGATCAATACCTTTGAGACTTCAATCCAGCCATTTGAAGACTGCTGCACAATTTTTGTGGCAAAACATCCGGTAACAAAACCGAATCTCAAGGTAATTCACAGATCCGAAGAGAAATTAAACGAGAAGATCGACCAGCTTGTAGAAGAAGCGCTGGCATCTACAGAAGTAATCGAAATTCAGTAAACAGTATGGAGTAGTTTCCTATTAGGACATAAAAAACAGCTTCTCATGCGTGTGCACAGAAGCTGTTTTAAAACTGTCTTACTTTCATGATCTCCTTAAGGGGATGATACAGATCACTCAATTACGTATGGCTGTACGATTGTCAGAATAGTATCAAGCATGCTGCCTTCAGCGTGGATATTCAGATTGATCGGTTTGGATAAGTCTAAACTGAAGATACCCATGATGGATTTTGCATCAATCACATATCTTCCGGATACTAAGTCAAAGTCACAGTCAAATTTACTGATCTCGTTAACAAATGCTTTCACTTTATCGATAGAATTCAGCGAGATTTTTAATGTTTTCATTTTGAGAACCTCCCTATTTAGTGTTGTTATGTGATTAATCTTACCCGTACGCCTCTGAAAAGTCAAGAGAAAATCAGATGAAATTGCGGTAAAATATTCGTCTGTATATATAAAAAATGCAACTATTCAGCAGGTAACTGTGAAGGTACTGAACAGTTATAAAAACAATAAAATCGGATTGCAAAGTGAAAATATCAGAAAATATATATGAGGTTAAAAAATATGAAAAAAAAGGTTGCCCTTCATAATCTGGGCTGTAAAGTAAATGCATACGAAGTAGAAGCAATGCAGCAGCTTCTGGAAAAAGCAGGATATGAGATCGTACCTTTTACGGAAGGAGCGGACGTATATCTGATCAATACCTGTACGGTTACGAATATTGCAGACCGTAAATCCCGACAGATGCTGCACAAGGCAAAAAAAATGAACCCGGATGCGATCGTGGTAGCTGCCGGATGCTATGCGCAGGCAGACACAGAGAAATTAAAAGAAGACAATGCAGTTGATCTGATCCTCGGAAACAACCAGAAGACGCAGATCGTAGAAGTTCTGGAAGAGTATGAGAAAGAACATTCCAAACAGGTGCAGGTGATCGAGATCAACCACACAAAAGAATATGAGGAGCTTTCCATTGAGCAGACAGCGGAGCATGTTCGTGCCTACATTAAGGTACAGGATGGATGCAATCAGTTCTGCACTTACTGCATCATTCCGTTTGCAAGAGGCCGTGTGCGCAGCCGTAAGATTGCGGACGTATTAAGAGAAGTTGAGACACTTGCTTCCAAAGGATATAAAGAAGTTGTGCTCACCGGTATTCATTTAAGTTCCTATGGTGTGGATTTCCCGAAAGAAGAAAGAGAAAGTCTTTTATCCCTGATTCAGGCGGTAAGTAAAGTAGCAGGAATACAGAGAATCCGTCTTGGTTCCCTTGAACCGAGAATCATTACCGAAGAATTTCTGGAGGGAATCGTTGCGACAGGAAAAGTCTGCCCTCATTTCCATCTGTCTCTGCAGAGCGGCTGCAACAAAACCCTGAAAAATATGAATCGCCGCTACAGTGCGCAGGAATATGCAGAAAAATGTGAACTGATCCGTAAATATTATCCGGCACCGGCGCTTACAACGGATGTGATCGTAGGATTCCCGATGGAAACAGAAGAAGATTTTGAAGAGTCTTATGAATTTGTAAAAAACATTCATTTTTATGAAACACATATTTTCAAATATTCCAGAAGACATGGGACAAAAGCAGCCGCTATGGATGGACAGCTTACAGAAGCAGTAAAAGCACAGCGAAGCGAAAAGCTGCTTGAGCTTCATGATATCCGTGCAAAGGAATACGAAGAAGCAATGATCGGAAAGACAATCGAGCTTCTTCTTGAAGAAGAAATCGAAGAAGATGGAAAAATGTGGTATGTAGGACACAGCCGTGAATATGTACGTGCCGTTATCGAAAAGACGGAGGTACATCAGGTAAATGATCTTGTTGAGGCGAAAGTGACAGGATTTGTGACAGACCATCTTTTGCGTGCGGAATGATCTGCAAGGTGTAATGCCGGTTTTGACGAAAGAATTTCAGCAAAAAAAGGGTTCTTGTATTTTGATGAGAATTATATTAAAATAAAAAGGAAATCTTATTAAGGACGTGAGAAAAATGGCAGAAAACAGTTTGGGAAATACACAATATTTCAGAACAAAACCGGATCAGGATCTTGAAGTAAAAGAAGTCCTTGATCTGGTCTACAATGCAATGGATGAAAAGGGATATAATCCGGTAAACCAGATAGTCGGTTATATTATGTCCGGAGATCCGACTTATATTACCAGCCACAAAGGTGCGCGAAGCATGATCATGAAAGTCGAGAGAGACGAGCTGGTAGAAGAATTACTTAATGAATATATTAAGAACAAATCCTGGGAACGCTAGGAATATGCGGATTCTCGGATTAGATTACGGATCAAAAACAGTAGGAGTAGCCGTCAGTGACCCACTTGGCCTGACTGCGCAGAAGGTAGAGACGATATGGCGCAAACAGGAAAATAAACTTCGGCAAACTCTTGCGAGAATTGAAGAACTCATCGCAGAATATGAAGTAGAGAAGATCGTGTTGGGCTTTCCGAAGAATATGAACAACACGGTTGGTGAGCGCGCGGAAAAAGCTCTTGAGTTTGGCGAAATGCTGAAAAAACGTACCGGGCTTGAAGTTATCATGTGGGATGAGCGTCTGACGACAGTAGAGGCAGACCGGACACTTATAGAGGCCGGTGTGCGCAGAGAAAACCGCAAACAGTATCTGGATGGCATTGCGGCAGTATTTATTTTGCAGGGATATCTGGATTCCCTGTCAGTATGACAAAGGTGACAACATGGAAAAAATCAGATTTCAGTCTCCTGATGGAACAGTAGAAGATTTCTACATTGAGGAGCAGACAAGAATCGGAGGGGTGGCGTACCTCCTTGTTTCTGATTCAATGGATGACGAAGCAAACGCCTATATTTTAAAAGACGTATCAGAAGATACAGATTCCGAAGCCTTCTATGAAATGGTTGAAGATGAGAACGAACTGCAGGCAGTATATAAAGTTTTTGAGCAGATGCTTGAGGATGTAGACCTTGAAATGTGATTGCACACGAAGCATTATGGAGGTGCTTGATTGAGTATAGAAAATAATATGAACGAGAATAAAGCGCATACAACGCAGAGAGAAAGTATGCCGCGAGACAGCAGATTCAAACCGAGAAGATACAATAACCATGACAGGAAACCTGCTGAAAACAATACAAAGAAACAGAACCCGAAGCAGAAAAATTTCAAATATAAACAGCAGCAGAAGCCACAGCAGAAAAATAATGGCAAAACAGCAGTAAAGACCGTACAGAAACCGCAGCTTCGTACAGCTTCCCGCAGGGGTCGCAGAGGAACATCCAAGCTGAAAGTTATTCCGCTTGGTGGACTTGAGCAGATCGGAATGAACATCACAGCTTTCGAATACGAAGACAGCATTGTGGTCGTGGACTGTGGCCTGGCATTCCCGGAGGATGACATGCTCGGTATCGACCTTGTCATTCCGGATGTTACCTATCTGAAAGAAAATATTTCTAAAGTCAAAGGTTTTGTGATCACCCATGGACATGAGGATCATATCGGTGCGCTTCCTTACGTATTAAAGGAAGTAAATGCACCAATCTATTCCACGAAACTGACACTTGGACTGATCACCAACAAACTGAAAGAACACAATCTTGTCCGTTCTACGAAATTAAAAGAAGTCAAACACGGACAGGTCATCAATCTGGGTGATTTTTCTATTGAATTTATTAAGACGAACCACAGCATTCAGGATGCATCTGCGCTTGCAATTTATTCGCCGGCAGGTATCGTAGTTCATACCGGTGACTTTAAGGTAGATTATACACCGGTGTTTGGTGATGCAATCGATCTTCAGCGCTTTGCTGAGATCGGTAAGAAAGGTGTACTTGCGCTGATGTGCGACAGCACCAATGCAGAACGTCCGGGCTTCACTATGTCCGAGCGTAGTGTGGGACATGTTTTTGATAATCTGTTCAACGAACACAAAAATGCGAGAATCATCATTGCGACTTTTGCATCAAATGTTGACCGAGTACAGCAGATCATTGACACATCCTATCGTTTCGGCCGTAAAGTTGCAGTTGAAGGCCGCAGTATGGTCAATATCATTTCCGTAGCATCAGAGCTCGGTTATCTCCGAATTCCGGAAAACACACTGATCGAGATCGATCAGGTCAAGAACTATCCGGATGAAAAAGTAGTTCTGATCACGACAGGAAGCCAGGGAGAGTCCATGGCAGCGCTTTCCAGAATGGCAGCAGATATCCACAAAAAGATTACGATTAAGCCGAACGATACGATTATTTTCAGTTCAAACCCGATTCCGGGAAACGAAAAAGCCGTATCAAAGGTTATTAACGAACTGTCTATGAAAGGCGCGAAAGTTATTTTCCAGGATGTTCATGTATCCGGACATGCGTGCCAGGAAGAAATCAAGCTGATCTATTCTCTGGTAAGACCGAAATATGCAATTCCGGTTCATGGTGAATATCGTCATCTGACTGCACAGAAACATGTGGTTGAGGATCTCGGTATCCCGAAAGAAAATATCTTTATTCTCGCATCCGGTAATGTTCTTGAAATGGACGAAAACAGCGCGCAGGTAACCGGATCCGTTCAGACCGGAGCAATCCTTGTAGACGGCCTTGGTGTCGGGGATGTCGGAAACATCGTACTTCGTGACCGTCAGCACCTTGCAGAAGACGGCATTATGATCGTTGTTATGACACTGGAGCGACACAGCAACGTCGTTCTTGCAGGACCTGATATCGTGTCCAGAGGTTTCGTATATGTAAGAGAATCCGAGGATCTGATGGAACATGCAAAAGAAGTTGTTGAGAATGCACTTGATTCCTGTCTGGACCGCAACATCACAGACTGGGGCAAGATTAAAAACGTAGTAAAAGATGCACTCAGCGATTTCCTCTGGAAGAGAACAAAGAGAAGCCCGATGATCCTGCCGATCATCATGGAAGCATAAGACACGAAGCTTTTACAGACAGAAAGGAGCCGATATGGGAGATACAAAAGACCGGGTAGGCGCAGCAGGAGTCATCGTTGCGGGAGGTTTTTTCAAAATAGCTCTGTATGTATGCGTGGCTGTTCTTGTTATCTGGATCGGAAAAGTCACATACCAGTTTGGATACAATATATTTAACCAGCAGGCAATGAGCCCGGGAGAGGGACAGGAAGTAACCGTTGTGATCAAAGAAGATGCAACGGCTTATGATATTGCCAAAACCCTGAAGAGTAAAGGTCTGATCGAAGATTCGCTGGTATTTGTTGTACAGGAAAAACTTTCCAATTACAGCGGCAAAATGAGACCGGGAACTTATCTTCTCAGCACTGCATATACACCGACCAGAATTATGGGGATTCTTGCGGGAGATGCGGAGCAGGAGGGAGTAACTTCGTGATCGTAGAAGAAAGAATGCGAACATTTATAAATTCTCTTGATACAGGCAACACTCCATTTCTTGATGAACTGGAGTGTTCTGCTCTTTCTGAGGAAGTTCCGATCATCCGTAAGGAGATGCAGAGTTTTATCAAAACATTGCTGGCACTTGCAAAACCGCAGAAAATTCTGGAAGTGGGGACGGCCGTAGGCTTCTCCACACTTCTTATGTGTGAGTATGGCAGACCGGATCTGCATATCACAACGATTGAAAATTATGAAAAACGAATTCCACTCGCAAAAGAGAATTTCAAAAAAGCAGGAAGAGAAGACCAGATCACATTTCTGGAAGGAGATGCAGGAGAAATTCTGAAAAAACTTGAAGATTCCTATGATCTGATTTTTATGGACGCAGCCAAAGGTCAGTATATTCACTGGCTTCCGGATGTTGTAAGACTTCTTGCACCGGGCGGGATCCTGATGTCGGATAATGTGCTGCAGGAGGGAGAACTGATCGAGTCTCACTACCTTGTGGAGCGTAGAAACCGTACGATTTATAAACGAATGAGAGATTATCTTTTTGAACTGAAGCATCATCCACAGCTTACGACGAGTATCATTCCATTGGGCGACGGTGTTTCTGTGAGTGTTAAGGAGGAATTATGAGAAAAATTGAATTGCTGGTTCCGGCAAGCAGTCTGGAAGTCCTTAAGATCGCTGTTGTATTTGGTGCAGATGCCGTTTATATCGGTGGTGAGGCATTTGGACTTCGTGCGAAGGCAAAGAACTTTTCAAAAGAAGATATGGCAGAAGGAATCGCTTTTGCACATGAGCATGGTGTAAAAGTGTATGTGACAGTCAATATTCTGGCGCATAACGATGACCTTCCGGGAGTACGTGAGTACCTGCAGGAACTCAAGGAATTAAAACCGGATGCACTGATCATTGCAGACCCGGGAATCTTTACTTATGCCCGTGAAATCTGCCCGGAGATCGAATGCCACATCAGTACGCAGGCAAATAACACAAACTACGAGACTTATCGTTTCTGGTATCGTCTCGGAGCCAAACGTGTCGTAACTGCACGTGAATTGTCGCTGAAAGAAATTCGGGAAATTCGTGCCAACATTCCGGATGATATGGAAATCGAAACATTTATACATGGTGCAATGTGCATTTCCTATTCCGGAAGATGCCTGCTGAGCAATTATCTTGTAGGAAGAGATGCCAATCAGGGCGCATGTACGCATCCATGCCGCTGGAAATATTCTGTAGTCGAGGAAAAACGTCCGGGCGAATATATGCCGGTTTACGAGAACGAGCGAGGAACCTATATCTTTAATTCGAAAGATCTCTGTATGATCGAGCATATGGACGATGTCCTGAACAGTGGAATCGACAGTCTGAAGATCGAAGGACGTATGAAGACGGCACTTTATGTGGCAACAGTTGCGAGAACTTACCGTAAAGCAATTGATGATTATCTGGAATCTCCTGAGAAATATAAAGCCAACATGCCGTGGTATCAGGAGCAGATTTCAAACTGCACATACAGACAGTTTACGACCGGATTCTTTTATGGAAAACCGGATCAGAATACACAGATTTATGACAATAACACTTATGTCAAAGAATATACGTATCTGGGATATGCAGAGGAAGTCGATGAGAAAGGACTTGCACATATCACCCAGAGAAATAAATTCTGCGTCGGTGAGACTATCGAGATCATGAAGCCGGACGGAAGAAACTTGTCTGTGACGGTCAGGACAATCTACGATGAAAACGGTGAATCTGTAGAGAGCGCACCACATCCGCAGCAGAAGCTTGCTGTAGACCTTGGTACAGAGATAGAGAAATATGATCTCTTAAGAAGAGCAGAGGCATCAGAAAATTAAATTCCAGCTATAATAAAAAGATCAGATACCCATTTCAGGTACCTGATCTTTTTGGCTGCTGATAATTGAATATTTCAGAGTGATTAGCGGCTCAGTACCGGTGCAGTAAGTTCAAATCTTGCTCCGAATTTCCAGGAAGCTCCGTTCACGGGTTGAGCAAGAATCTGGATTTTGGTAATCTTTTTACGGTACTTCCATTTTGCAAGAGAAGTAGACAAATGAACAATCCTGCTGGCAGGCACGTTTTGTGTACACTCAAAATACTGTTTTCCACTGAAAAAGCGTAGTTTGATCTGAACAGAACTTTTATTTGCACCGGTCACACGAAGTGTGGTGCAGAAACGTGGAGAAGAAGAAACATTAAGTTTTTTCTTAAAGCTTTGTGTATATCCCCACGAAATATTTTGATTGCGGGAGGCATCCCGGTATACAGTAAAAATATCGCCTTTTTTACTGAAACGTCTGGAAGCGCCGTAGAATGTCCAGCTGCCGGAAACTGAACCGTTTTTTTTGTAACCATTTACCTGAGTAAGTTTTCCAATCGTACAGGATACTTTATTGTACAGTTTACTGCTGTATGAAGGAATGAGCTGTTTCCAGCTGGTGGCTCCGATTGCAGAAGTCAAAGACTTTGTTTCAGAATTGGAACGGCTGGTGTCCATATATTTGTAGATGTTCCAGGAGAACTTTTTTGATTTTGCGTGCTCAGGAGATGAAGAACCGGCAGAAGTTGTCCATAATCCGAGGTGCAGTCCCTGTCTGATCTCATCACGATGATCGACCTGGCGGTGAATGATGATCGAGTCGATCATGTTATTGGATTCAGACAGCAGATATGAATAAGCAATCGCCGCCGCTTGAAGTTTTTCTACATTTTTGCCGTTCTGTACGGAGGTATAGCCCTGTTCTGAAAGAATAATTCTTGTTTTGGAACCGTATTTCTGACGGATATAATTCGTCAGAATCTGAATATTTCCCATATTGATAACAGGGGAGGAAAGAGATTTTGTAATCTGCCTGTTTGTGTTTGCCCAGAACCGTGGTTCTGTCAGCGGAGAACTGTACGGATGATAGGCAAGATTCCAGGAAATATTACCGCCGGCACGGAGTTTGGAAGCAAATTTGTCCAGCATTTTCTTTGATGCAAAGGTACCACTTACGTTGTTGGTATTCCACAGATGATCAAGTGAAATGTAAACTCTTGCATTGGAATAAACGCTTGTCAGAGTATTGTATGCCAGACGGAACTGGTCAGCATAGATTTTTGCATACTGATTCAGGGTTTTGGAACCTGCATAATTATACGTCCGGTAATTATTGACTTCATTTCCGACGATCCAGTTTACGATACGTCCGTATTTTCCGTTGGTACTGCTATAACGTCTGGCAAGAAAATTAAGGGTAGCCTGTAATTGATTTCTTGCAGAAGAATCGACGGTGTTCCATGCATAAAAACTGTGTCCCTTATAACGTCCCTGTGGATAAATCAGTCCTTTCAGATCATCACGCCAGCTTAAAAGAAGAACGGCACTGTTGACGGAGGACGTGGACTTTAATGACTGAAGCTGCCGGTCATAATAGGAAACAGAGTCCTTTACGAACCAGTAGGTCCTGCCGTTGTATTTCCATGAATAAGAATAATTTGAGTTTTGTAAAACAGGAGGTGCAAGAAGCTGGCTGAAATCGATATTGATGACGGAGTTATGTACATTCAGCTCTTCAGCATCTTCGAGCATATCTGCGTTGATCTGCAGCCCTTTTTTGGAAACCGCTTTGGGAAAACGGCAGCGGTAACTGGCAAGTGCTCCGGGATTGGATATATAACGCTTACTGCTGATAATGGTGTATTTTCCCCTGCTGTTTCGTGAAGCAATTGCAAAGCTGTGATAAAGAAGACTGATGCCGTTTTGCGTGGAACGGCAGGAAAAAGTCATCTTTTTTGATTTGCGGGCAGATGCAATCGGACGTGCGGAAGAGGAAAGATTGCTGCTTCCGGGAGCCAGTGCAAAAAGGTAACATCTGGAGCCATGTATTTTTTTGGTGTTAGTGGCAGTAGCAGTGACTCGTATCCTGCTTTTTCCTTTTAGTTTGCAGGAAGTGATGGAAACCGGCTTGGCCGCCGCGTTTACGGTGACTGGTTCGGTGAGCGTACCACATAAAGTCAGGCACAGCAGTATAATAAGGATACAGCCTGAAAGCCTGCGCATATGTGAAAGAAATGAGCCGTATCTTTTGATTTTCATAAAAATTAATCTCCTTCCGGTTATAGATTGATTCATCGTAACTGTGAGGACACCGAACAGTTATGATTCTTCTATGATTTGATTTTAGAAGATTTTTCAGAGAAAATCAATGGAAGAGCGTTCGTAATTTTTTCAGAGCATTTTTTTCAATGCGGGAGACGTAGGAGCGACTGATATCAAGGCGGGCGGCAATCTCACGCTGCGTCAGCTCAGGTTCATTAAAGATGCCGTATCGGTAGCAGATGACCTGATATTCTTTTGGAGAAAGAATGCTCTTTATAGAAGAAAGGAGATGAAGAATGTCCTGTTGTGTGGAATAATTTTCGATGACGTCTATCGGTGGGCTTTCGATGATATCAAGCAGACTGATCTCGTTTCCTTCTTTGTCCGTCCCGATCGGTTCATACAGAGAGACTTCTCTGGAACATTTTTTTCGCGAACGGAGCATCATCAGAAGTTCGTTGTCAATGCACCGCGCAGCATAAGTGGAAAGTCTGGCGGATCGGTCAATATCAAAAGTGGAGATTGCTTTGATCAACCCGATCGTTCCGATGGAAATCAGATCTTCGAGATCTTCACCTGTATTCTGATATTTTTTTGCAACATGGGCGACCAGACGAAGGTTATGTTCAATAAGAATACGTTTTGCTTCAGGATCCCCTTTCCGGCAGCGTTTGAGGCAGAGCTTTTCCTCTGCGGAAGTCAAAGGTTTTAAGAATGTTTTCAAATGTCCACCTCAAAGGGGATTTCTATATAGTCTATGTTACAGACAAGTTTGCTGTGCTTTTCCCAGAAAATAAAAAAATAATGAAACAATAATTACCTGTACCGGGCGTTTTCTTGCTTCTCGCCGGGATGTAGTGTATAATAATTTCAATACGTAAATACGATTTCAAGGATGATCAGGTGAACCAGATTGAAAAAAAAGCTAGAACAGATACTGAACGGAAAATTTGAATACGAGCAGCCGGAACTCCTTTTTTCGAAGGACCGGCTGGAAATTGCGCTGGAAGCCGGAAGCACAGCGCAGGGTGAACTCTATTTTGGAACAGAAAACAATGACCGGATTCAGGGATATGTGACGTCTTCGAACCGCAGATTTGTACCGGGCAGCAGCCGCTTTTCCGGCACGACAGTGCGGATGCCTTATGGAATAGACGGCTCAGGTATGCGGCCGGGAGAGGTATGCAGCGGCTGGTTGTGTGTAACTTCAAGCACAGGTGAGTACAAGATTCCGTTTCGGATTCAGGCTGTAAAAGAAGAAATGCGAAGCTTTGGAAGCGAAGTAAGAAATTTGGAAGCGCTAACGCAGATTGCACGTAAGGATTTCAGAGAGGCTTACAGGATTTTTACAGATAAAAATTTTTCCACTGTGATCGCAGAAACAGATCCGAAACAGAAGGCACTTTACGCAGGCCTTTCAAAGCAGCCTGTGACATGGCAGAATCTGGAAGAATTTCTGGTTGCCACGAAACAAAAAGAGGCCGTTTCGATTTCACTTAAAACAACGGAAACAGAATTTTACAATATCAAAGAAACCATACAGGAATCTTTTGAGATCCAGAGGAGCGGTTGGGGACATCTCCGTCTGGATATAGAAAGCAAAGGCGGATTTCTTGAGCCGGAACGTAAGATTGTTACAGATGAGGAATTCATCGGAAGCTGCCTGAAACTGAACTACGTCATTCATGCAGATCAGTTAAAATCCGGTAACCAGATTGGAGAGATTGTTGTAAGAAGTCCGTATCAGGAACTGCGATATCAGGTGACTGCGTCAAAGAGTCCGCAGATTCGTATTGACATTCACAGAGAAGAAAAGAAACACAAAGCAGAGCTTATACATGATTATATAGAATACCGTATCGGACATACAGATCGTGAGACATGGCTTTCACGTGCTGAACGAGTTCTGGATCAGTTGAAGGTTTCAGGATGCGAATATCCGGAATATCATTTTTATCAGGGATATATTGCACACATAAAAGGTGATGACCAGACTGCGGCAGCCCTGTTGAAACAATATCAGCTCAGAGAGTTTACCAGAGAAGAGCTGGAGCAGGCAGGTGTTTATCTGTACCTTTGTACAGCATGTGGTTTATACCGTGATAAAGGACAGGCGGTTTGGCGGCTGCAGAATTTCTTTCGTCAGAAAGAAGACAGTTTTACACTTTTGTGGCTGCTTCTTCAGCTGGACAGTACATACAGAACGACACCGTCGAAAGTACTGTTTATGTTGGAAGAACTTTATGAAAAGGGGTGTTTCAGTCCGCTCCTTTATGTGGAAGCGTGGAATCTCATCAGTGAGGATGTTTCGCTTCTGCATCGTCTGAGTCCATTCTGGATGCAGGTGTTTTGTTTTGCCGGAAAGCATGGACTCCTCACGGAAGAACTTGTGATGCGTCTTGCATATCTTTCCGGCTACGAAAAGAAATTTTACGGCAGTCTGTATCAGGCACTGGCAGCGGGCTATGAGAAGTTTCCTTCGGACGATGTACTGGAGGCAATCTGTAAATATATTATGAAGGGGGAACCGCGGAAACAAAAGTATTTCCGATGGTTTTCGCTGGCGGTTGATCAGGGCCTTCGAATTACCAGATTGTACGAATATTATGTGGAAACAATGGATATTTCTTACAGCAGACAGCTGCCGAAGTCACTTCTGATGTATTTTGCCTACAATGATAATTCTCTTGGGGATGCACGTAAGGCATATGTTTATGCGAGCGTGATCGCTGCGAAAGACACAGATCCGCATACATACGAAAATTATAAAGAAAGCATGGAGCGTTTTGCATATCGGAAACTCTGTGACGGACAGCTGGATGAAAATTATGCAATACTTTATCAGGAATTTCTGTTTGATCCGCTCAGTAGAGAAGAAGGTGAGCGCCTTGCACCGAAACTGTTTACACACAGGCTGTATTGCGATGATGACAAGGTACGGCAGGTAGTTGTTCGTCATGAGCAGCTTCAGGAGGAAGAGATATATCCGTGCAGTCAGGGCGTGGCATATATCCGGATATATACGAATGATGCGGCAATTCTTTTTCAGGATGACAAACAGCGTCGTTATGCAGCAACGATACCATATAATCTGAAAAAACTGACGGATGAGGAGAAAGTTGTTTCTGAATTATTGAAACTGGGTGTCGAAGAGCCGGGACTCTTGCTTCATTATTGTGAGACGGCCAAAATGAGCCGGGAAAATCTGGCATATTTTCAGCGCCTTGCAGAATTATCCTCCTGTACGGAAACATACCGCAGATCCATACGCAAAAAGATTCTGGAATTTTACGCACAGAATGTACATGGACAGGATCTTGATAAATACCTTGAAAGAATGGATTACCGTCAGTATGCGCTGGTTGACCGCACGACACTTCTGGAGGTTCTGATTTCCCGCAGACTGTTCCGTCAGGCAATGGGACTTGTAGAAGAATTCGGATATGAAGGACTGGAGCTTACAAGCCTTCTGAAGCTTACAAGTCGCATGATATTAAAGAGTGATATGGCAGAAGATGAGGAACTTCTGGCACTTGCATCTGAAGTATATCGAAATGGAAAATACGATGAAGTCATTTTATATTATCTGATGAAATATCGTTTCGGTCCGATGGACGAGCTCCTTTCTATCTGGAAGAGTGCCAGAGGATTCGAAATGGAAACATATGATCTGGAAGAACGTATTTTAAGCCTCCTGATCTTTACTTCGGATTACCGCAAAGAGGGTGAAGCGGTTCTGGAATCTTATGTCAGTCAGTCAGGAAAGGAACGGATCATCGGAGCTTACCTGACACAGGTAGCATACGGAGTATTTGTAAAAGAATACACGATGAGCGCGTTTGTGCGTGGACGTCTGGAATATGCTTATCTTAACAAATGGCCGGTGAACAGAATCTGCAGGCTTGCCCTTCTGAAAGAAATTTCCAGAGAACAGGATCCAAAACCGGAATATATAGGTATTCAGCAGGGAATACTGAAAGAATGTGCGAAGGAACATCTGATGTTCGGCTTTTTCCGAAGACTGTCACCGGAGCTTCTAAGTCCTTACCAGCTGGATGATAAGACATTTGTGGAATGTCATGCGGCGCCGGGGGCGAAAGTAACTCTGTTTTACAGCCTGGATACCGGAATCGGAAATGACAGAGAATACAAATGCGAGCCGCTGAAAGAAATGTATCAGGGTATTTTTGTACGTGCGTTTACATTATTTTATGGAGAAACACTGCGGTATTATTTCAAAATTGATGATGGAAAGAAAGTGCAGAAAACCGTGGAACGTGTTCTTACAATGAAAAAGATCGAAGGGACACCGGGGAGCAGATATCAGGTTCTGAATCAGATTCTTTCGGCAAGAAAACTCGGCAAAAAACATGAGGCAGAAAAAGAGCTGAAACGGTTTATGCGGCAGGAACAATACGTACAGAATATGTTCACCATCAAAAAGGAAAATGAGAAATGAACGAGACAAAAGATTTGATAATCGGAATTGATTTTGGAAAAGAATATTCTCAGATCTGTTATTATGACCGCAAGGCAGATGAACCGCGTTCACTTCCGGTAAAGGTGGGCAGCAGCCAGTTTGAGATGCCAACCAGTCTCTGCCGGCGACTGGAACAGGGGGATTACTGTGTTGGTCTGGAAGCAGAGTATTTTGCCAGAGAAAAGGGTGGCTTTCTGATCAGTGATCTCTATGCGGTTTCAAAGAGCAGAGAGAGGGTCACTGTTGCAGAAGAACAAAAGGAACCGTGGGAACTGCTGGCATATTATATTCGCGGAATGTTGAACCTTCTCGGTGTTGCCGATGTGGAAAAAAACATCCGCGCACTGGTGATCTCCGTGGAAACACTGGATGCTGTGCAGGTAGATAATCTGCAGAAAGCATGTGGATTTCTGGGAATTTTGAAAGAATGCTGTATTCTTCAGGATTACGAGGAAAGCTTCTATTATTATGTGATGACACAGAAAATAGAAACATGGAACAGGAGTGTTGGCTGGTACAGTTTCCGTGACCGGCATGTGACATTCCGCAGAATGGTTATGAACGCCGGCAACAAACCGGTTCCTGTAATGCTGGAAACACCGGTAGAGACAGATTTGAGTGAAGATATGGAGCAGAGGGATGCGGATTTTTATGCCTTCGTGCAAAATACACTTGGGAAAGAACTCTACTCCAGTATTCAGATCAACGGAGATGGATTTGATCAGGAATGGGCGAAGAAATCAGTTAAACTTCTATGCTATCAGAAACGTAAAGTATTTTATGGAAACAATCTGTTTGCCAGAGGAGCATGTGCAGCCGGGGCAGAACGCTTAATTACGCACAGGCTTCGGGATTATCGGTATATGAGCCGGTCGCTTGTTCTTACGAGTGTGGGAATGGAGATGCGTGTTATGGGAGCACCGACGTATTATCCATTGATCGAGGCCGGAAGAAACTGGTACGAAAGCAGTGCGGATATTGAACTGATCCTGGATGATACAGATGAGCTGGTATTTGTAGTAGAGCATATGAGTGAATCCGAAAGAAGACATGTCGTAATGAAGCTTCCGGGGCTTCCACAGCGTCCAAACAGAACGACACGCCTCAGTGTATTACTTCGTTATGTAGCGGCGGAAGAATGTTGTATCACAGTGAAAGACCTTGGATTTGGAGAGATGTTTCCGGCTTCGGGGAAAGAATGGAAAGAAACGACCAGATGGCAGGAGGGGATTGCGTGAGCGGATATATACTGTGCCAGACCGGAAGGGCAGAGATACCTTACTTTATCGAAAATATCAGCATGAATATTTATTCGCTGGAAGAATTATGCTATTATCTTGACAATAATCTGTATCTGATCGATCAGACAATCCTTAATGAAGGACTGTGCAGCTGGATCCAAGAGGAATTGAAACTTCCTGCACTTGCAGCAAAGCTGCGTCCGAAAATGGGAAAATTTGCAAGTGCCGAGGATCTTGTCTATCCGGTATTTAAGGAAATCAATTATCTGACCTATGAAGAACTGAAAGTATTGAATACTCGTTTGCAGAAATTTGATAAAGAAACGCCGGCGATGCGTGAAAAATGCAAAGGTGATGCTCTGATGGAAAATAAAATGTATGTTCATGCGATTCAGGTTTACCAGAAGTTACTTGACAGAAAAGATCTCGAAGAGATACGGGAAGGTCTGACAGAATGTATCTATCATAATCTTGGCTGTGCATACAGTTATCTTTTCCAGATGGATAAAGCAATCGAGTGTTTCCGCCGGGCATATGAGGGAAGCCGGAGTACAGAAGCACTGGAAACGTATCTGATGGCTTTTTCTATGTCACACAGTGAAGACGAATACAAAAATATGGCAAAGACGCTGGGAGTGGAAGAAGAAATACTGACTGCCGTGCAGAACAGAAAAAAAGAATTTGCGCAAGTTCCGGGGAAAAAAGTAAATTCTCAAAATATGGACGATATTCTTAATCACCTTACATCAGAATATCACAGAAGTACGGGTTCGTGAAAATAATCACAATGTATACAGTTTTTTTATACAAATAAGGTAGACGAAACAGACTTAATCTGTTAAACTAAACATATAATTTGGGTCTGGTAATACCACCCAAAAAGATTAGGAGGAATTTATCATGTTAGTAAACGCTTCAGAAATGTTGAAAAAAGCAAAAGCTGGTCATTATGCAGTAGGTCAGTTCAACATTAACAACCTTGAGTGGACAAAAGCAATCCTGCTTACCGCACAGGAACTCAACTCTCCGGTTATCCTTGGTGTATCCGAAGGTGCAGGAAAATACATGACAGGTTACAAAACAGTTGTTGGTATGGTTAAAGGTATGCTGGAAGAGCTGAACATCACTGTTCCGGTTGCACTTCATCTTGACCACGGCAGCTATGAAGGATGCCTGAAATGCGTAGAAGCAGGCTTCACATCTATCATGTTTGATGGTTCCCATTATCCGATCGAAGAGAACGTAGCAAAAACAAAAGAACTGGTTAAGATCGTTGCTGAGCATGGAATGTCTCTGGAAGCAGAAGTTGGTTCCATCGGTGGTGAAGAAGACGGTGTTGTAGGTATGGGCGAATGCGCAGATCCTCAGGAATGCAAGATGGTTGCAGACCTTGGTATCGACTTCCTTGCAGCAGGTATCGGCAACATCCACGGTAAATATCCGGCAAACTGGAAAGGCTTAAGCTTTGAAACTCTGGATGCTATCCAGAAGCTTACCGGAGATATGCCGCTTGTACTTCACGGTGGTACAGGTATCCCGGCAGATATGATCAAGAAAGCAATCGACCTTGGTGTATCCAAGATCAACGTTAATACAGAGTGTCAGCTTTCCTTCGCAGCAGCTACACGTAAATACATCGAAGAAGGCAAAGATCAGCAGGGTAAAGGCTTTGACCCACGTAAACTTCTTGCTCCTGGAACAGAAGCAATCAAAGCTACTGTTAAAGAAAAAATGGAACTTTTCGGTTCTGTTGGAAAAGCCTGAGAATTGCATAATATCCGTTAAGGAAGAAAATAAGGAATCGGTGTTCTGGCATCGGTTCCTTTTTGTTAAGATAGCACCATGATGAAAAATACAGAGAAAAACAAAAATAACAGAATAACGCAGATAATTGATCTTAAAGAAACAGTCATAATGAATTTCTCCGGGATTTATAAAAATCAGAGTTTTTATAAAAATCATGCAGAGAAAGAAATATTCTGGACAGAATTGAGTGATCTTTCCGGATGCAACTGTTACTGTGATGCGGAAGCGGCAGATCGGATTTGTGGAGAAATTCAGAATTATACAGGAAATGGAATTCATTTTATTGATTCGGGAAATTATCATTATATGACACGTCTGTGGCTTGAAAAGCAGCAAGTACCATTTCGACTGCTTGTTTTTGATAATCACACAGATATGCAGCCACCGGCATTCGGGGGACTTTTGTCCTGTGGAGGCTGGATTGCGGCATCACTGGAAGAACTTCCACTTCTGCAGGAAGTGATTCTTGTTGGTCCGGATGAAGAAGCTTATACACAGGTTGAGCCGGATTTGCAGCAAAAAGTCCTTTTTTTATCCCGAGAGAAACTAAGTACGATGACGGCAGAGGAGAAAGAGGGTTTCTTTAATAATCTATCTGAAGATTTGCCACTGTATGTTTCGGTGGACAAGGATGTTCTTTGTAAAGGAGATGCTTCGACTACATGGAGCCAGGGGGATATGCATCTTTCGGAACTTATGAGCTTTCTTGAGCTTATACTGGAGCGACAGAATATACTTGGAATGGATGTCTGCGGTGAGTGTGATATGGATTCCTGCAGCGAGGATTTTTTGAATGATCACGCGAATGAGGCAATTTTGAGACTGTGGGAGAAAATGCAAAAATCGTCTGAAAGGATGGGCTCGGAATGAAAAATGAACTCTTTACGATCGGACCGCTGACTGTTTATGGTTATGGCTTTATGATCGCGACAGGTGTGCTGGCAGCATGGATCGTTACAGAATACAGAGCTAAGAAACAAAATCTGGACAGTGAGCATGTGTTTTCACTTGTTCTCTGGTGTCTGATGGGTGGTCTTCTCTTTGCAAAGCTTCTGTTCTGGATCACAGAATGGAAAAACATTGCAGAAGATCCGGGATTTTTCTTTGACACGTTGGCGGATGGTTTTGTTGTATATGGCGGAATTATCGGAGGTATCCTGGCGGGATGGATGTACTGTCGGATCAAAAAAGCAGATTTCTGGAAATATTTTGACCTTGTGATGCCGTCCGTAGCGCTGGCGCAGGGCTTTGGCAGGATCGGATGCTTTCTGGCAGGATGTTGTTACGGAAGAGAAACGAACAGCGTATTATCCGTTACCTTTCAGAATTCCGATTTTGCACCGAACCATGTGGCACTGATTCCGACACAGATTTATTCAAGTGTTCTTGATTTCCTGCATTTTGCTCTCCTTTTATATATTGGAAGGCATAAAAAATCAGACGGACAGGTTGCAGCATTTTATCTGATCTTCTACAGTATCGGAAGATTTGTGCTGGAATTTTTCCGCGGAGATCTGATCCGTGGAAGTGTGGGAAGCCTATCGACTTCACAGTTTATCAGCCTGTTTATTCTGGCGGCAGGAATTGCGATTCTGATTACACGTACAAAAAAGAAAAATGCATAAGGTTTTAACGGATTCATAAAGAGGAAATTTTTGCATAGGCTGTAAGGAAAGAGCAGAAGAACCGGGGCAGAGAAGATGAGCATACCGGCACAGAATCAGCAATACGAAAATTTTATTATCCGTTATAAGCAGAATATAGAGGGAGTACCGGAATATCAGCCGGATGAGAGATTTCAGATCATCAATGACCTGTTTGGGGTATTATATGTACCGATACAGGAAATCCCGGAACTGGCATTAAACAGTTATTCTTATTCGTCTATTCCAAGATGCTATACATATATGGATACTGGTGCGCTGAGCGCGTCAGGGGTGACAAGACTTCATGGGCATCCATATCTGAAGCTTAAGGGCAGCGGAACACTGGTGGCAATAATTGATTCCGGAATTGATTATCTGCATCCGGCATTTCACAGAGGAATGACCAGCAAAATTTTAAGTATCTGGGATCAGGAACTGGAAGGCGGAATGACGGAGAAGATTCCGTTTGGGAGAGAGTTTAACCGAAGGGAGATTGAGCAGGCTCTTTCGGCAGAAAATCCGTGGGAAGTGGTTCCATCAATGGATAAAAGCGGGCACGGAACGGAAGTAGCTGCCACGGCGGCAGGTTACAGTATCGAAAAAGAAGGCTTTTCCGGTGCTGCCCCGGAGGCGGAACTTGTAGTTGTCAAACTGAAACAGGCAAAGCGGTATCTGCGTGATTTATATCTTCTTCCGCAGGAGGCGGATATTTATCAGGAAGATGATATCATGCTTGCGATTGCGTATGTCCTGCGTGTGGCGGCAGAAAATCAGAAACCGCTGTCAATCTGTATTGGACTCGGCAGCAGTATGGGCGCGCATCAGGGAGAGGGACCACTGAATGAATATATCAACAGTATTGCGGCATTCAGTCAGAATGCTGTTTCAGTGCCTGCCGGAAACGAAGGCACAGCAAGACACCATTATATGAAGACACTGAGCGCAGCGAATATTAAAGATACAATAGAACTGCGTGTGGGCGAAAAGGAGAGTACTCGAGGATTTATGTTGGAATTCTGGGGAGACTCTCCTAATTTTTATTCTATGATGATTCAGTCACCGGCAGGAGAGCAGCTTTCGGTCAGTACATCGCTGAAAAACAGCACACAGGAACTGTCATTTGTATTTGTCGAGACAAAAGTACTGGTGAATTATGTGCCGATTGAGCGACGTACAGGAAATACGCTGATTTTTATTCGTTTTCTGCATCCTGCGGTTGGTATATGGAAATTTCTGGTAGAAGAGCGGATTCCGGGGGAAAGCCGTTTCCATATGTGGCTTCCGGTGCGTGGGATGATCTCAGATGATACATATTTTCTGGAACCTTCACCGGAATATACAGTTACATCACCCGGAGATGCAGCGGACGCGATGACTGTTACGGCATACCAGTACCGGGATAACAGTCTGTATGTGCAGGCAAGCCGCGGATATAATACAGAAAATGTGGTAAAACCGGATTTCGCTGCCCCCGGAGTGGATATCCTGACGGCTTCGATCGGAGCCGGTGCAGAATTTGCGCCCGCGACAGGAACCAGCCTTGCGGCGGCCCAGACAGCGGGAATTGCAGCACTCTTATTTGAATGGTCCCTGATCAGGGAAAACGAAGCCTATTTTACCGGAAACAGCGTAAAAAATTACCTGAGCAGAGGCGCGGTCCGCGATCTGAATCTGATCTACCCTAATCCGGAATGGGGTTATGGAAGACTGGATCTATATCATACGTTCGAGCTGCTGACATGAGAAAATGAGAGACATGGATTTTGACCAAGCTGCTGTGAATGGAATGAACAGTAACTTTATTTTAGATTACAGATGTCAAACAATGAAATTTACATAGCTAAATTGTTTCATATCGTGTACAATGAGAAGTGGAAAATTATATAACGACAAATGAGGAGGAATTAGACTTATGGATCTTTCAACTTTAGTAAAAATGTCAAACACTTACGGAAGTAACCCGGCTTATGTGCTGGCAGGCGGTGGTAACACCTCCGTCAAAAACGATACGACACTTTATGTAAAAGGTTCCGGCACACAGCTTGCTACAATTAAGGCAGAAGGATTTGTCAAAATGGACAGAGCACGCCTGAATGAAATTATGAAAACGGAATATCCGAAAAACGATGTCGAACGTGAAGCTGCATATCTTGCAGATGTAATGGCAGCTGTAACAGACGATGACAAAACAAAACGTCCGAGTGTAGAAGCACTGCTTCACAATTTATTTGCATATACTTATGTACTGCATGTTCATCCGACCCTTGTCAATGGACTGACCTGTGGAAAAGGTGCGCAGGCACTTTGTGAAGAACTTCTTGGCGAAGCGGTACTCTGGATCGACATCTGCAAACCGGGCTATACACTTGCACGTCTTTGCTTCGAAAAAATGAATGCATACAAAGAAAAATACGGAAAAGATGTGCAGGTACTTCTGCTTCAGAATCACGGAATTTTTGTTGCGGCAAATACAGTAGAAGAGATCGGTGTGTTATTTGATAGTGTGATCAGTAAATTAGAAAAACAGGTCAAGAGAACAGCCGATGTAAGTGATGCTGTTACACCGGAAAAAGAGCAGGCGGCACAGAAGCTTTCTCAGTTACTCGGACATGCAGTAGAAGTTGTACCGGCTGCAGAAGCTGATAATTTTGTAAAAGATAAAACATCAGCAGCGCCGCTTCTGAAACCATTTACACCGGATCACATTGTATATTGCGGACCATATCCGTTATTTGTAGAAAATATTGATCAGGCAAAAGAAGTGCTGGACGCATTTATGAAAGAGAATGACAAAGAGCCACGCCTGATCCTTGTACAGGGTATAGGTGCATTTATCATGGAAGATGATAAGGAAAAAGCAGCGAAGGCACAGCTTCTGGTCAAAGATGCCATTAAGCTTGCTGTATATGCGGAAAGTTTTGGCGGTCCGCTGCAGATGACAGATGAGATTACATATTTTATTACACACTGGGAAGCAGAAGCATACCGCAGTAAGAAATAATGATCTGAAAAATCTCATAAGAGTGTTTCGGACAGACATTATAATATAAGCAGAAAAAGTAAAGAATCATTCAGAGTACGGATTATTTAAAGAAACCGTACTTATGGATGGTTCTTTTTTTCTGGAAAAATGTTTTACGTTGAAAAAAAGCCTTGCTTTTTGGGAAAACATAGGTTGACATATCACTGTTGCGCCATGGTAAAGCAAAAAAGAAAAGGATGCAGACATGAAGAAAAAGACAGTAAGAGATAATGGAAAGATTTTATCAGGAATATGTTTTGCACTGATCATTGAATTCGCCAGATATCTGCCGGTTGTGGCACTGGTTCCCCTGACACTTCTTTATCTGGGAATTGATGAGACACAGAAATATACGATTATTTTTCTGGGAACCTTTTTTCAGCTGGTACTGATGGTATGCGATACCGTATCCGGTGTAGACCGAAACATGATAAATGCGGCGAAAACGCTGGGTGCTAGCAAATGGCAGATTTCTGGATGGAAAAAGGTGAGTGCGAGACGGATGATCTGACAGATTTCTTTGAACTGGTAAAATAAAGAAAATTACAGAAAAATATACAAAAATGCATTGAAAAATTTGGTAGCAATGACGGCAAAAATTTTAAACCTCACGAATTGTTTTTGAGCCTGAAATTTGTTATAATTACAAGAAAAATAGGACTGTTCAACAAATAACAGTCAATCGGATTTTCAATATACAAAAACGGAGATCGTATTGAAAACCAGTCAGGAGAAAACATGAAAAGAGGAAGCATTTTTGAACTGAACGGCATTCCGAAATTTCAGGAGGCACTTCCGCTGGCATTGCAGCATGTAGTCGCAATGATTGTGGGCTGCGTTACACCGGCAATCATTGTAGCCGGAGCAGTAGGTGGTGATGGATTAAGTGCAAAAGACAGAGTGATTCTGATTCAGGCATCGCTGGTGGTATCGGCATTGTCCACATTGCTCCAGTTATTTCCAATTGGAAAGAAGAAGGGATTTAATTTAGGATCCGGTCTTCCTATGATCATGGGAGTAAGTTTTGCCTATGTACCGAGTATGCAGGCAATCGCAGAAGGGTACGGAATCAGTACGATTCTGGGAGCACAGATCATTGGCGGCATTGTGGCAATTATCATGGGACTTCTGGTTAAAAAAATCCGCGTATTTTTCCCGCCGCTGATTACAGGAACCGTTGTATTTACAATCGGACTTTCCCTTTATCCGACAGCAATTAATTATATGGCCGGCGGAACAAGTAATTCGGATTATGGTTCCTGGCAGAACTGGCTTGTGGCATTTCTGACACTGGCGGTTGTGACAGGACTGAATCATTTTGGCAGGGGAATTCTGAAACTGGCCTCTATTTTAATTGGTATCATTGTAGGATACGTGGTTTCAATTCCGTTTGGAATGGTCAGTCTGTCAAGCGTGGGACAGGCAAAAATGTTTCAGCTTCCGCAGTTCATGCATTTTGGAATTCATTTTGAGATTTCTGCCTGTGTGGCAATCGGGCTGCTGTTTGCAATCAACTCTGTTCAGGCAATCGGAGATTATTCTGCGACAACGATCGGTGCTATGGATCGTGAACCGGAAGACAGAGAATTACAGAATGGTATCACTGCATATGGAGTAACAAATATAATCGGAGCTCTGCTTGGCGGACTTCCGACAGCAACGTACAGTCAGAATGTTGGTATCGTGACAACGACAAAGGTTATTAATCGCTGGGTGCTTGGGCTGGCAGCCGTGATCCTTGGTGTCGCCGGAATCGTACCGAAGTTTTCTGCGCTGCTGACTACGATTCCACAGTGTGTTCTTGGTGGGGCGACGGTTTCTGTATTTGCTTCGATCGCCATGACCGGAATGAAGCTGGTAGCGTCCGAAGAGATGGATTACCGAAATTCCTCAATCGTTGGTCTTGCGGCAGCAATCGGTGTGGGTGTTTCACAGGCATCCGCGGCACTTGCAAGTTTTCCGGGGTGGGTAACAACGATTTTTGGTAAATCTCCGGTCGTACTTGCAACATTAATCGCAGTTATATTGAACATCATACTGCCGAAGAGCAGTGATGAAAAGAAACATGAAGCAAGACTCAGAAAGAGAGTCAAAGAACGTATCCGCAAAGACCATGAAGAATTTGAACGGCATTAAGGATTACATACCACAGAAAATAAAAAAGACAGTGACGAATTATTCGCCGCTGTCTTTTTTTGTATGGTGCTGCATCAATCAGAATTAAATGTCCTGAATCAAAATTATTTACGATATACAAATTCCGGCAGACCATCTTCTCCGAGTGGAACAGAGATATTTCCCTGAATCAGCGGACGGGCATAACGGATAAAATCTTCGGTAACATCATGTCCGTCTGGAGTGATCCATTCAACAGGGACTGTTTTTTCTTCATTGCAGATGGCGTTGACATCTTCAAGTCCGCAAACCATCTGATAAGATCCGTCTGTAACGGTCTGGCGGATAAAGGAAACCATTTTTCCTGTTTCTCCGTCAAGGGCAGCCTGTACACCGAATTTTCCGGCGGCAATGGCCTCCTGCTGATCCGTTGCGGAAATTAAGGCAGCAGAGCAGCGCTGGCTGACATTAAGCTCAACAGAACGTGCCTTGACACCAAGACGGCTGCGTACCAGATTTTCCAGATATTTGCCACATCCGGCAAGCATCTTATGACCGAAAGTATCGGTACCTACGGAACTGTCATATTCACAGATGAAAGTACCGTCAGCATCATGAATACCTTCGGAAACACAGACGATAAGATTACAGTTTTTCTCAAAAGCTTTTTCAAGATCACGCAGGAAAGCATCCTGGTCAAAAGCAACTTCCGGAAGGTAAATGAACAGAGGATTGTCTCCTTCGTATTTACGCGCAAGTGCACTGGCAGCAGTGAGCCATCCGGCATGACGTCCCATAATCTCGATGATCGTGACAGATTTTTTTTCATAGACGTTGGCATCTGTCGTAATCTCACGCACTGTAGCAGCAACGTATTTGGCGGCACTTCCGAAGCCTGGGGTATGATCGGTATTTACCAGATCATTATCGATCGTCTTCGGTTCACCGATCACTCGGATTGGACTGCCGATGCTTGCCGCGTAGCGGGAAAGTTTACTGACGGTATCCATGGAATCATTACCGCCAATATAGAAGAACCAGCCGATATTAAGTTCCTCAAATTTGCGGAAAAGTACCGGATAAACCGGATCTTCGAGAGATTCCGGCAGTTTGTAGCGGCAGGAACCGAGATAGGCACCCGGGGTATGGGTTAAGTATTCAAGCTTTTCGCCCGGAAGAACTTCTTCAAAGTCAAGCACACGGTCATTCAGAAATCCTTCAATGCCGTTTACCATACCATATACATGTTCAATCGTGTCAGGATGGGCAAGGCCTTCAGAGACAACTCCATAAAGACTGCTGTTGATAACGGCAGTAGGTCCGCCGGACTGACCGACAATAAGATTTTTTTTTGCCATTGTATCTACCTCCGATTAGGATAATAATAGATTGCTGCGAACAGTAACCATAATAAATTCATTTTAACATATCATGGGAAAATCTCATAGCCATTTTTGTGAAAAAGTGATATCATGGGAGAAACAGAGTTGCTGTGAACGGAGTGAACAGTAACAAACAGATGAGATATGGATGAGGAGAACACAAATGAAAAAATTTGCCTGGTTTTTCCCGGTATCAGCAGGAATCCTGTGGGGATCCGTTGGGATTTTTATACGGTCTTTAAGTGGTTATGGAATGGACACTGCGACGATCGTCGGATCGCGAACAATGATTTCTGTGATTCTGATGCTGATTGGAATTGCTGTAATTGACAGGAGCCGGCTGAAAATACGTCTGAAGGATCTGTGGATCTTTGTGCTGGCAAGCTGGCTTGGCATGCTTGGGGTAAATCTTACCTATAATGAAGCAGTAAATTATGTACACTTGTCACTGGCAGCAGTGCTTCTGAGCCTGTCACCAGTGTACGTTCTGATTCTTGCGAGAGTGTTTTTTAAAGAAAAGATCACTATACGTAAGGCTGGCTGTGCAGCGCTTGCAATCTTCGGATGCAGTCTTGCGAGCGGATTACTGGAAAGCCTTGGAGGCATGAAACTCAGCGGTTACGGAATTTTTCTCGGAGTGGCAAGTGGTGTTTTTTATGCCATGTACAGCATGTTCACCAAAATTGCCATGAAAAGAGGCTACTCCGGACTGACGATCACGTTTTACTGTATGGTTGTGATTGCGGTGACATTGATTCCGTTTACCGACTGGAAGATCCTTGGAGCGTATTTTACAGAAGCTCCTGCACATGGTGTTATATTTATGGTACTTCATGCAATCTGTGGTGCAGTCCTTCCGTATACATTTTATACGATTGGTTTTCAGTATATGGATGCGGGAAAAGTCTCTATTCTTGCAGCCGGTGAGCCGGTGGCAGCGATGGTATTCGGCATTTTCTGTTTTGGAGAGATACCGACTGCAATCGAATTTGCCGGACTGTTCCTGACTGTGATCGCAATTGTTCTTCTTGGAATGCCTGAAAAGGTACGCAGCAATAAAACTAAGCCTAAGGAGTATGATTATGGAAGAAAACAAAAACAACACTCAGAAACAGCCTGAACAAAAGAAAAAAAAGAAGAGTGATGTGCTGTTGACGATCGCACTGATCGTTGCAATCGCGGTTTTCTGCTACGCGGCATTTAATCTCTACCATATTTACACAGAATACAAAAAAGGTACAGATGAATACAATCAGATCGAGGAAATGGCAGTTACCGAGCGTGATGCTGACAGTAGCGAAGTTGCCGGACCAAATGCACAATTAAAACCGCCGATCGAGGTGGATTTTGACAAACTCAAGAGTGTCAATGAGGATGTTGTGGGATGGATTTATGTAGATGCACTTCCGGATATCAGTTATCCGATTGTCAAAGGTAAAGATAACCAGACATACTTGCATCAGACCTATGAGAAAAATTACAATTTCGCCGGAACAATCTTTGTAGATTATGAAAACAGTGGTGATTTCAGCGATTGTAATACACTTGTATATGGCCATAATATGAAGAATGGTTCGATGTTCGGACATCTGAAGAAGTTCAGAGAGGATGACAGGCTTTATAAGCAGGATAAATATTTTTGGATCCTGACACCGGAGCGCAATTACCGTTATGAGATTATTTCTGCATATACAACCGGCGTAAACAGCGATACCTATACACTGTTTAAAGGTCCGGGCGAAGAGTTCGAGAAATATCTGGAGACGATTAAAGGTTACTCCGAAATCCAGACAGATGATACAGATCTGACGATCAAAGATAAGATCGTGACATTGTCTACCTGTACAGGCAATGAATCTACCCGTTTTGTTGTGCAGGGTAAGAGAGTTGATGCGGAGGACGCAGATGGTGCTGCGGCGAATACGGGCAGTACAGCCGATGAGGAAAATACGGATGAGATATCTCTTGATATTGCAGGATAAGGGAGGGTTTTTACATGGATGAAAAGATCGTGAAATTACAGGAACTGATCGATGGGCATGACAACATCGTGTTTTTCGGAGGGGCCGGTGTTTCGACAGAGAGTGGAATACCGGATTTCCGTTCTCAGGACGGGCTTTATCATCAGAAATATGACTTTCCGCCGGAGACTATCTTAAGTCACAGTTTTTTCTTAAGTCATCCGGATGAATTTTATAAATTCTACCGTGATAAGATGCTCTGCGATACCGCAAAACCAAATGCGACTCATCTGAAGCTTGCAGAACTGGAAAAGGCAGGCAAACTTAAAGCAGTGATCACACAGAATATCGATAATCTTCACCAGATGGCAGGCAGTCAGAAGGTACTGGAACTTCACGGAAGTGTTTACCGCAATCACTGTATGCGCTGTGGAAAATCTTTTGACTTCGCACATATGAAACATAGTACCGGTGTGCCGCGCTGTGAATGCGGAGGTATGATCAAGCCGGATGTAGTGCTTTATGAAGAGGGGCTGGATACAAATACGATCGAAGAATCGGTGAGAGCAATTTCGAATGCGCAGATTCTGATCATCGGAGGAACGTCGCTTGCCGTATATCCGGCAGCAGGTCTTATTGATTATTTCCGCGGCGAAGCACTTGTAGTGATCAATAAATCCTCCACACCGAGAGACAGAAATGCCGATCTTCTGATCAAAGAGCCGATCGGACAGGTCTTTTCACAGATAAAAGTAAATCAGAAATAAGGAGAATGACAGAGCATGGGACTTATCTATGATGTTGGAGATATTGTGACACTCAAAAAGGGACATCCATGTGGAAGTAAAGAGTGGGAGATCCTGCGTGTGGGAGCTGATTTCCGTCTGAAATGTATGGGATGCGGACATATGATCATGGTGCCACGCAAAATGGTAGAAAAAAACACCAGAAACTTAAAGAAAAAAACGCAGGAATAATCTGTTGTCAAAGGAGCAAACAAATAACGTGATCTATATCAGCCATCTGCTTCCGGATGAAGAAATGCAGGAACTTTTAAAAAGCAGTGAACTTGGAGTGGAAAGCATCGAATTTTCCATTTCGGAAAATCTTGACCATCTGGACAAAACGATAGAAACATACAAAGAACGACTTGCGAAGATGGGAAACCCGCCACTGACACTGCATGGCCCGTTTCTGGACCTCATCCCGGCAACATTTGACAGTATGATACGCCGTGTGACGATGGAGCGGTTTGAGCAGTGTTATCAGGTTGGTAAGTTACTTGGCGCAAAAAAAATCGTATATCATTCAGGAATGATCCCTGCAGTATATTACCGTCAGGGCTGGGCGAATCAGGTGAGTCGGTTCTTTAACGATTTCCTGCGGGATAAAGATGGACTCGAAATTGATATGGAAAATGTTCTCGATGAGGACTGGCGGCTTTTGCGTGATGTATACGAGCAGGTGGAGCATCCGGACTTCGGACTCTGCTTTGATATCGGGCATGCACATTGTTACTCCGATATTCCGGCTATTGAGTGGGCAGAGGAACTGGCACCTTATGTCCGTCATGTTCACATTCATGACAATGCCGGAGAAAGAGATTCTCATCTTGGACTTGGCAGAGGAAATCTGCCGTGGAGAGAAGTTCTTTCATATTTGCCGCGGACGGAGACACGTACATGGACGATTGAATGTATGAATATAGAAGATGTACAGATATGTATACAATCTTTATTGACATAAATTTATCAAAATGATATACTTTAAAAAAATTAGATAACCAGACGTGGTCTGTCGTAAAAGGCAGTTTAACGTAATCCGGTGAGAATCCGGAACAGTTCAAATAGCTGCTGTGAATATGCTTTTTGCATAATAAGTCAGATTTAACACGTTGTACAGAGGACAGAGGCCCATTGCAAATGGGACTCTGTTTTTGTTGTCTTAGGGGGGAAACGTTCAATATGGAACGACTGAATGATGAAATAGGCTGGAATCAGTTAAGGTATGATATCCGTACATATACAGCACAGAATGAGCGAAACAGAAGAGGCGGAGAGGCCGGAAAGGTCCCTGATGGATATAAATATATAGGTGACAGATGTTTTTTGAACAATGGCAAAGTGCATGAGGTGGTTTTGCCGGAAGAATGCCGTATTATCGGAAAACAGGCATTTGAAGGCTGCCAGTTTCAGAAGGTAGTAGCATTTCCGGAGGGTTTACTCGAGATAAAGAAAAGAGCTTTTGCAGTAAATCACAGACTCAGGAAGGTTGTTTTTCCAAAATCATTAGAAAAGCTTGGAGCACAGGCATATCAGGAATGTAATAAGCTTCATCGTGTAGAGTTTCCAAATAATAGCCGCTGTACTGTTATTTCAGAGGCAGCATTTGATTCGTGCGTAAATCTTATATCCGTAAAACTTCCCTGTCGCACACAGGTCATTGAGCGCAGAGCATTTTACAGATGTAAAGAGCTTAAAGAAATCAACTTACCGGCGACTGTAAGAGAGATAGGTGAAGAAGCCTTTTATTTTTGTGCAATGGAAGAACTGGAACTTCCACCGAATTTAAATGTAATCGGAGACAGTGCTTTTTTCCGCTGCAAACAGCTCAGAGAGGTTTATATTCCGGAAAGCGTAAAAATAATCGGGCGTTGGGCATTTCACGGATGCAGCAGGCTGGAGCGGGTGGAGATCCTTCATGATCCGGAAGAAATCGGACCGTGGATTATTAATAAAAGCTGTACACTTGTCTGTCGAAAAGGCAGTAAGGTAGATCATTATGCAAGGAAATATGGCTTCAAATGTGAGTATGTGGAAGAAATGATGGAGAGAAAAGAAGGTTAAGTGGAGAGAACAGAAAGCGATCATTTATGAATAAAAAAAAGATAATTGCGTTACTTTGTGCGTCGGTACTGGCAACAAATATATATCCTGATATATCAGTGCATGTAGCAGAAGCAGCGGCAGAGCAGCCGGGAGAAAATCAAAACACAGAAAATAATTCAGAAAGTAATTCAGGAAATACGCAGGAAGCGGTAACACCGTCTGAAGCCCCGGGGGCAGATGCAGCCCAGAAGGAGCAGACTCCAAAGCCGGAGGAGGTACAGGATACACAGGAGAATACGGCGCAGCCCAAAGCTGAGCCGGCAGAAAAAAATGAATCAGAATCGGAACAGGAGTCACAGAATCAGGAATCCCAGAATGAACAGACGCAGGAAAATGGGCAGCAGGAGGGAAATACTCAGGTGACTGCTTCGAATACTGAGGAGGCAGTTCAGTATGTTGTGAATGCAGTTGCGTCAGCAATAGATCAGGAAACTCCAGATATGTCTTCTGAGATTATGACTGCTTTTATCAGTGCATCTAATTTATACGAACAGAATTATGATGTTTACAGCGCCATTCATGAAAATTATCCTGATGTAGAGAAAAATCTGACAACGATCCGAAACCGCATTATGAGTGTGATAAGTACAGACCAGGATGTGACGGCAGATACATGGATCTGGTATATGGCGCTTCATGTTGAAAAACCAGAGCAGCAGATACAGTATCAGACTGTCCAATTGTATGAAAAACTTAATCCGGGAAGTCAGGCAGAATTGAAATATGCCATCGATATTTCCTATACAGATATACGAAGTGGTGAAGCATGTGGTTCTGCAGATAATACATCACTTCTTTTTCCTGTACCCGAAAATTATAAAAATCTGAAAAATATGCAGGTCTTTACCGTAAAGCCGGCAGAAGAAGGTAAAGAAAGCACGATTACCCTGCTGAAGCCGGTTGATAATGGAGATGGAAGATTTTATATAGAAAATGCAAAGGATATTCAAAATATTTACATTGCAGATGTCAGTACAACGATACAGAAGATCACACTGGACAAAAATGCAAGTGTCAATATAGGACAGAGTACCGTGTTAAAAGTGGGTACAGAGCCGGAAAAAATCACAGAACCATATGAACTTGTGTGGAAAAGCAGCAACGAGTCTGTTGCAACTGTGAAACAGGACGGGACGGTAACCGGAAAAAAACAGGGAAAAGTGACGATCAGTGTTTCGGTAAAATACGACGAAAAAATAAATGCGTCCTGTACCCTTCAAGTCGTACAGGGAGCAAATGCTCTTACAAAAACGGCATCACAGGTTATAAATGAGACGAGTACATATATAAAAAATTTAGATAAAAATCCAACAATCGGGAGCGAGTGGTTCGTTCTTGCACAGGCAAGAAACGGTACCAGTCTGAATCTCTCCTATTTTTCTACATATTATAATCATTTCGCAAATTATCTGAAAGAAAAAAAGGGTGTCCTGACCAATACGATTAAATACACAGAGTATTCCAAGGCAATTTTAAGCCTGACTGCGATTGGAAAGGATGCAAGAAATATTGACGGCTACAATTTATTTGAGCCGATCGCAGACTTTGATAAGACCGTTGAGCAGGGACCAAATGGTGCAATATGGGCACTTCTTGCAGTGGACTGTAATCCGGCATATTCCTTCCCGAAGGTAAAAAAGGGTGGAAATCAAAATTCCAGAGAAAAGTTGATCAATCATCTACTGAGTGTACAGATGCCGGGCGGCGGCTGGGCAATGAGTGGCACAAAGGCAGATTCAGATCTTACCGGAATGGCATTACAGGCACTTGCCCCATATTATCACAAATCCGGCTATGAAAACGTAACGGCTGCGATTGATCAGGCTTTGGATGTGCTGTCAAAAATGCAGAACAGTACAGGAGGCTTTTCTACAATAAATGGAAATGATTCAGTAGAAACTGTGGAATCCTGTGCACAGGTACTGACTGCTCTCTGTGCACTTGGAATAGATCCTGAGAAGGATCCACGCTTTATAAAGGGCGGCAAATGGATGGTGGAAAATCTGATTTCCTATCATCTGGACAGCAGTGGCTTTATGCATGTGAAAGCCGGAAGTGGAAACAATGGGGGCGGAGAAGCCGGAAAGGTTAATGGAATGGCGACAGAGCAGGGCTATTATGCATTGGTTGCTTACCAGAGACTGAAGAACGGACAAACTTCTTTATATAATATGTCAGATGTTAAGCTTACCGCCGGCGGGGCCGGAGATGGAAAAGGAACAGGCATTGAAGTACCGACTCCAAAGCCAACAAAGAAACCGACGAAGAAACCAGCTTCCTCAAATAAAAGCAATAAGTCGAATAAATTAAATAATTCAGGCGAAGAAAAGACAAACAAGACTGCACCGGGTGGCTCCGGTAAATCGCTTTCCGGGGGAGGCAGCAGTAAAAAAAGTACAGATAAAAAGGAATCCGATTCAAAAGAAAAAGATAAAAAATCTTCAAAAGGATGGGGATTTAAGGCAGAAAAATACGTAGAAAAAGAAGATTCCAAAACAGCAGGAAAGAAGCTTGACAGCAAAAAAGCAAATAGTCAGAAGGCAGAAGCTGCTGTGGAAGAAGAAAATGAGAGCACAGAAGATCAGACAGCGGCAACAACCAAAAAGGAAATACCGGCTGCGTTATGGGGCCTTGTCGGACTTATTACAGGAGTAGCTCTCGCAGGTGGAATACCGCAGATCATAAAACGGAGGAAAAAGAAAAAAGATGAAGATAAAAAATAAATTTACCGGATTGCTTCTGTGTCTGGCATTGGGAGCAGCATCTCTGACCGGGTGTGGCGGGGAAAAAGCAGCAGAGCCGGTGAAAAACGAAGCTTCTAAAGACGCGGGAAAAGAAGATAAAAAAGCAGATACAAAGGAAGAAAAGCCAGAGAAAAAAAGTGATAAGTCTGCATTAAAAGAAGATAATCAGATTCCGGAAGACGGTGTGATCACGAAAGAACAGATGGAAAGTATTGCAGGAGAAAAGGGAGAATATCGCTTCCACGGAGAAACATCTGATGGAATCAAATATACATGGATTTATGATGGCAGCAAGATAAAAAATCCTATTGAACAGAAGTTAAAAGTGGAATTTTCCGAAGAAAATCTGGATGAAATCAAAAAAGCGGCTGATGATGCCCCATATGCAATGCAGGTAAAGCTTCAGGAAATGGAGCTTGCAGCACCGGCAACTCTTGAAGTGACACTTACGGAGAAATGGGATGCAGACAGAGTACTTTACTGTATTTATGAAGATGAGACACTGTATCAGCTGGACGATGCGAAGATCGAAAATGCAAAAGAAAGTGAAGAGTCTGAAGAAAACGAAGTTTCCAAAATTTCATTTCAGGTAAATAAAGCAGACGGGGATGTCAACGTGCTTCTCGGCGGTTCTACGGAAGGAACCGATGAAGAAGAGCAGACAGCTTCAGACGAAATGCAGAGTGGTGACGAAAGCTACGATGGAGAAAACAGCGAAACGAATGCAGGCTCTGAGGCACAGGAGGGAGGCCGCAACGCAGAGAATAATGCAGGAAGCTCTTCAGAAGAAGAAAGCCATATCTGTACGATTTCTATTGAATGCTCCTCAATTCTTGATAAATGGGATGATCTGAAATCTTCAAAGGCAGAGTTTGTTCCGTCTGACGGATGGATTCTTTATCCGTCTGAAATTTCATTTACACCGGGCGACACAGTGTTTGATGTGCTTAAAGATGCATGTGGTCAGGCTGGAATACAGATGTCTTCCAGATATACACCGTTGTATGGAAGCTATTATATAGAAGGAATCAATCAGCTTTATGAATTTGACTGTGGACAAAATTCCGGCTGGATGTACAGTGTCAATGGCTGGTTTCCTAATTATGGATGCTCGGAATATAAAGTAGAGGACGGCGATAATATCGAGTGGAAATATACCTGTAATCTTGGTTCAGATGTAGGAAATGGATATGCAGGATAAGGCTCAGGTGGATGCATTTTCAGGGTGTCATCCGATTTTAAATTTTTTTTACTTCGGAGTGGTGCTGGTTTTTACAATGTTTAACCAGCACCCTGTGTTTCTCGGGGTGTCTTATGCAGGTGCGCTGGCATATTCTGTCCTTCTGCTTGGATGGAGAAAAACATTAAAACACAGCTTTCTTATGACACTGCCCGGACTTTTAATAGTAGCGTTTCTAAATCCCATGTTTAATCACTACGGTGTTACGATGCTTTATTATATTGAAAGCAGTGGGAACTGGGTAACTCTTGAGGCACTGGTTTACGGTATTGTGCTGGGTGCAGTTATGTTTGTCGTGATCCAGTGGTTTTCCTGCTACAACAAAATTATGACCAGTGACAAGTTTATTTATCTTTTTGGCAGAATCATCCCTGCCTTGTCACTGATTCTTTCCATGGCACTGCGGTTTGTTCCACGCTTTATTAACCAGCTTCATATTATAAGAAATGGACAGAAATCCATGGGAAGAGATACTGCGAATGGAAATATTCTGCAAAGAGCACGTCACGGTTTGAATATATTGTCTATTCTCGTGACATGGGCACTTGAGAATGCGATACAGACCTCCGATTCCATGCAGAGCAGAGGATATGGACTTCGTGGAAGGACTGCATTCTCAATCTACAGATTTACGAAAAGAGATAAAATCCTTGGCGTGATCATGACAGGATTGTTTGCCCTGATCGTGACAGGATGTGCACGCGGAGCAGTTTTTGCCCAGTATGATCCGCGTATTTTGCTGGCCGGTTTTACTATTCAGGGCAAAAATGCACCGGTTGAATGTAGTACGGCATTTGCATTGCTTACATATCTTGCATTTGGGATTTTTTGTTTTATCCCTGTGATCCTGGATATGGCAGAAGCAAAAAGTCTGGAGCGAAGCCGCAAAAACATCGGGCAGGACATTGGAGTGACTTATCGGCAGATCTACGAAGAAACAGAACGGGAAGGGTTATAAAAAATGAATATAATCGAGGTAAAGGATTTTAGCTTTTCCTATCCGGAGCAGAGAAAAGAGGCATTGGTACATGCATCTATGGAAATTCAGGAAGGAACGCTGAATGTAATCTGTGGAAGAAGTGGCTGCGGAAAAAGTACGCTTTTAAGGCAGATGAAATCAGTTTTGGCACCACATGGAGTGTCGGCAGGAAGTATTTTGTTTAAAGGAAAAGCACTCAACAAGGTAGACCATCGGATGCAGAGCAGCGAGATCGGTTATGTGATGCAGAATCCGGATAATCAGATCGTTACCGATAAAGTCTGGCATGAGCTTGCATTTGGGCTGGAAAGCCTTGGATATGATACAGAGGACATCCGGCTTCGAGTAGCAGAGATGGCGAGCTATTTTGGTATTCATCAGTGGTTTTATAAAAGTGTCGAGGAGTTGTCCGGGGGCCAGAAGCAGCTTTTGAATCTGGCATCTGTCATGGCAATGCATCCGTCACTTTTGATTTTGGATGAACCCACCTCGCAACTGGATCCGATCGCGGCTTCTGATTTTCTTGTGACTGTACGAAAGATCAATCGTGATATTGGTACGACAGTGATTATAACAGAACATCGTCTTCAGGATATCATTCCCTATGCAGATAAGGTGTTTGTTATGGATAAGGGAAGTGTTTTTCTTGAGGGGACACCGCGTGAGGTGGGACAGAAGCTGAAAGCAGAGGACAGGGGAATTTATCTGTCTATGCCGGAGCCTGTGCAGATTTATGGAGAAATTGACAATGATCTCCCATGCCCGCTTACAGTCAGTGAGGGAAGAATCTGGATAAGTAATTATCTGGAAACAAAGAAAAAAAGCGGCGCGGGACAGGCAGAAAATCCGGAACACGGAGATTCAATGCCAGAGTCAAAAGAAGATGAGAAACAGAAGACTCTGAAATCCGGAAAAAACAGTCCGTGTGCGATCGAGCTTAAAGATGTCTGGTTCCGTTATGAGAAGGACAGTCCGGATGTAATAAGGGATCTTTCATTAAAGGTTGATAATGGTGAATTTTATGCGCTGGTAGGTGGTAATGGAACGGGAAAAAGTACAACGCTGTCACTTGTAAGCCGGGTGCGTCAGCCATACAGGGGAAGAATTTATCTGGATGGAAGAGATATTCGTTCCTTTAGAGACAAAGAGCTGTATAACGGATACCTCGGTGTGCTTCCACAGGATCCGCAGAGTATTTTTCTTAAAAAAACAGTGCTTGAGGATCTTTATTCTGTGATCGGAGGCAGAAAGAATAAAAAATCACTGGAATATCCGATAGATATGAAAAAGGAAAAGGCAATTGAAGGAATCGTCAGCCTGACAAAGCTTGAGGAATTACTGGAAAGACATCCTTATGATTTAAGTGGCGGGGAACAGCAGAGACTTGCCCTTGCAAAAGTACTGCTTCTTCGGCCGAGGATTCTTCTGCTGGATGAGCCGACCAAGGGAATGGACGCAGAATATAAACAGGAATTAGGGAAAATACTGAATAAGCTTCAGCAGCATGGAATGACTGTTTTTATGATTTCTCATGATGTTGAGTTTGTGGCGGAGTATGCAGACCGGGTTGGACTGTTTTTTGAGGGAAATGTCATTACAAGTAAGGAGACGAGGGCATTTTTTGCAGGCAATAATTTCTACACGACAGCCGCCAACCGGATGGCAAGGCAGTTCTTTCCGGATGCAGTTACAGGAAAGGATGTGGTGTCATGCTTAAAGAAGCTGAGTTAGACCGTTTTCTAGACGAATTTTTTGATGGCACCATGCTGGTACAGTCCGAAGAAAAAAATACAGATGAGAGCACAGAGGATTTGGAGGAATATACACTTCCGACAGATGGGCTGATCATTCGCCAGATGAAAAGAGATGGAAAAGTCAGCAGGCGTACATGGGCGGCACTTGCGCTGATGGTGATTATTGTACCGCTGATCCTCTATCTTTCAGTGAGAATTTTTCACGGAAGAAGATATATGGTGTGCAGCCTGATCGTTGTTGTTGCAGCGATGCTTCCGTTTTTTATGATGTTTGAGGGAAGAAAACCAAAAGCAAGAGAAATTATGGTGATTTCCGTACTGGCAGCCATTGGAGTGGCAGGAAGAGCAGCCTTCTTTATGCTGCCGAGTTTCAAACCGATTGCGGCAATCGTGATCCTTACCGGAGTTTCCTTCGGAGGAGAAGCTGGTTTTCTGGTCGGCTGCATGATCATGATGATCTCGAATATTTTTATGGGACATGGTCCATGGACACCATGGCAGATGTTTGCGTTTGGCGTGATCGGATTCCTGGCGGGAATCCTTTATCAGAAGGGAATCCTGAAAGCAAGAAAACCGGACCTCTGTATTTATGGTTTTCTGAGTGTCTTTCTGATTTATGGAGGTATTATGAATCCTGCAAGTATTCTGATGTCTTATGGATATATAACAAAAGAAAGTCTGATTGCTTATTACATTTCAGGTGCACCGGTTGACCTGGTGCACGCAACCTCTACCGTAATTTTTCTCTGGTTTATGAGTAGACCATTGCTGGAGAAACTGGAAAGAATCAAACGGAAGTACGGGTTGATTGAAAGTGATAATAAATAAGAAAAAAGAAAGGAATTATATGAAAAGAAAAAAACTGATTATGAAAAAACGGGCTTTAAGCTGGATACTGGCACTGGCATTATCCGGAAGCAGCCTCGCACTGCCGGTATCGGCGGCGGAACTGGACGATAATGTTCAGGTAGAAAACAGTGGAGAGGACGAGATCAGTGATTTTGACAATGATGCGGATATAGAAATCACGGATAACGGGCAGGGGACAGATGACGGAGCATCTGAAACTGTCGATGTAACAGAGGATGAGAATGTAGAAGATTATTCGGATTTCCCGGATGGAGAAGAGGCAGATACGGACATAGACGCATTTGCTTCTGAAGAGGATGGACAGATTGCGACACTTTCAGGTGTGGGAACAGAAGCAAATCCGTACATGATTGAAACTGCAGCAGATGTTCCAGAGGAGATTGCAGAAGGAACTGTTTATGCACTGGGCGGTGACATTATACTTACGGAAGGACAGCAGATCAGTACGATTGCCGGAACACTGGACGGAAAAGGCCATGTGATCACACTGGCAGATAAACCACTGGCAGCAACAGTCAGTGGAACAGTACAGAATCTGGGAGTTCAGGGAAGTGTGACATTGACTCTTTCCGATGCACAGGGAGGTATGGTCAATACCGTCACTGCTACAGGTACGATCCGAAACTGCTATTGTACAGTTGATTCAAAGGCAGCAAGCGCTTATATGGATACAATAGGAGGAATGGCAGGAAATCTGCAGGGAACTGTATGCAACAGCTATTTTGCAGGAAATACCGATAATTTTGGAGGCGGTATTGCAGCAACAAATACTGATTCATATAAAATCAGCCATGCACTTTGGACTTCTGGGATGTCGGCGGTTGGAATGGGTAAGTCTGACAACACATCGGAAGACAGTAAAACAAAGGTGACAGCAGATGCGATTAAAACAAAGGTTGCTGTCTTAAATACAGAAATCGCAGCGACGGGCTATTACTGGGTGCTTCCAACAGATGGAAGAAATAATGGCCTTCCGGTTTTACAGGAAGGGACACTTTCTGTTGAAGTGAATTGGGACGACCTGAATACGGCTATTCAGCAGGCTTCTGTACTGAAAAAGGAAGAATATACAGAAAATACATGGAATTCAGTGGAAACAGCTTTAACTGAAGCGAATGAACTGAAAGAAAAAGAAACGGCAACGCAGTCTGAGATAAATGCAGCAACAAAAAAACTGACAGATGCGATCGCGGCTCTTAAGAAACCACTTCCATCTGAACCGGTGGCATTGCCGGCAGATACAAGTAAGATTACATATATTACAAGTCAGACAGATTTCTCCAAAATGAGTTATGCTACAAAGGATTCTTATTTTGTTCTTAACGCGGATATTACATTGAACAGCAATTATGAAGATGAGAGTTTCTACATGCCATATGAAACATTTGCCGGTGTTTTAGATGGTCAGGGACATACCATCACATTTGATGGTGCACCCAAAATGTTTGCCGGAATTGCTGCAACGGGTGTGATCCAGAATATTGGTTTTAATGGAACTATGGCAGATAATAATGGTGATCCGGTAGGACCTCTTGGAAGATATGTGAGAGGTTCTGTCATCAACTGTTGGTCCAATATAAGCGGAAAAAATGCGTGTGGTATAGCTGGCGGTGTTTCTGATGAAGCCGTTATTTCCAACTGCTTTGCATACGGCGAAAGTCCAAAAGGTGGAATTGTAAATACATGTGCATCAGGTTTTACCGGTATGATCAAGAATACACATTGGCTCACCTCCTCTGTTGTACCTTCATATTCAGAAGGCACACTTATAAATTCCGGAGCAGTAAGCGAAGAGATCATGAAGACGAAAGACTTTATCTCTGCTCTTAATAAAAATCGTGGTGAGAATGGAATCAGCTGGGGACAGAGCAGCTCCGGATTTGCCTATTTCGGCGAAGATCAGGAATATACTCCGGGAAGCGACTGGCCGGAGCTTCCGGAAGGGGAATACTGCGATATTGCATTTACAAATTACAATGATTCAGAGGCAGTAACTCTTGAGGATGCGAAACTTCAGGTTTCGCTGGATTCTGTAAATGCCTATAAGATAGCAGGTACATTCAGCCTGCCGGGATATACAGTTCCGGATGGTTGTACAGTGTACTGGTCAGTAGAGAATCAGAAGCCGGATAAAGCCGTGGCAATCGCGGAAGAAGGCGGAGAATTCTATGTTTACAAAGATGGAAAGGCAACTGTAAAGGCTACTCTGGTTGATGCGGAGGCAAATCCAGTTCAGACACTTGCTTATGCAGCAGTTATTTCCAAAACATCAAAGATCGAAGCTATTCAGTTATATATTGATGATCAGGATGTAACAAACAAGAATTATATAATTGAAGGATCTGCGACAAAATCCATCAAAGTAAAAGCACAGTATGAAGGGGAGACAGGCTTTAAGGATGCAGCATATTCCAGCTTTACATATCAGGCAGAAGATACTGACCTGATTTATAATGAAAGCGTATACAGCTCTTTCTACTTCAAAAAGCCGGGTACCTCTGCAATCAAAGTTACTTCAAGGAACAATCCGTCTGTAAGTGCACCAGTAAATCTTACTTCCACCTATGTAGCAGTTGAATCTGTGAGACCGGCGCTGGAAGACGGATCAGAAATTGAAATTCACGGAAGAAATGCAAATAGTGACGGACAGGAAACAGACGGCCGTGTAGCATTTAATCCGGTTCATGGAACCGTGATCGTAACACCGGAGAATGCAAGTTATGCAGACAACTGGGAGATTACAAGCGATAACGAGACCATCGGATACTACGATAACGGATCAAAGGTGTATGTTCCAAAACAGGCCGGTACAGTTAAATATACAGCAACATTGACGGATATGAATCCGAATACTGGTGACGAAAATACAGTAACCGGAACATCTTCTGTAACTTACAGATATAAGAACCCGCTGACAGAGATAAAAGTAGCGGGAGACACTTCTGATTTCAGCGTAAAAGCACAGGAGAGTACAGATTTTGCACTTGATGTAAAAGGAACTTTATCTGATCAGAGATATGAAGTTACAGAACCGTCCGTCAACTGGACATTTGACAAAAAAGGCGTTGCAACGATCACAAAGACAAAAAGCGGTGCCTGGAAGAGGGTAGATGGAGCCCCGGATACAAACAATTATTTCCTCTGCTCTGAGTACAAAATCACAGGAATTTCCGAGGGAACAGTAGTTGCTACCGGAACACCGGTGGATCAGACTAATAATCCTGTCCCGATCAAACTGACAATTACCGTAACAAAGGGAGACAAGGCAGATACAGATAATCTCGCTCTTGCCAAAGCAGGTGCAGACAGTGCGGCAACATGGATAAAAGGACAGGCAAAAGATACTCTGGAATGTACGAAGGATGAGTGGACGGTATTTACACTTCTTCGCCATGGGGAAACACTCAGCGATGCACAGAACAGAAGTTATTATGATTCTGTAGTGAAAACAGTGAAGACATGGACAGATCAGAAACCGACCGATATTGCAAAAGTATCCCTTGCACTTACGATAATGGGAAAAGATATCACAGATGTAGATGGTGTGAATCTTGCCGAAATGATGTATAACTCTACACACTTGCTGGATGGTTCCAACGAACTGATCTGGGTACTTCTGGCACTGGACGCTGCGAATATTCAGATTCCGGCAGATGCAAAATGGAGCAGAGAATCCATGATCAGTGCACTTCTGACCTACCAGAATGAGAAGGGATTTTTCGGCCTGTTTGATAACAGAGGTGGAAGTGTCGATATTACAGCGATGGCATTGCAGCCACTGGCACGTTATCAGGTCACAGATGCAAAAGTGGAAGCAGCAGTAAAAAAAGCAGTTACATGGCTCAAAGGAGCAGTGAAAGACGATTTTGGATACGGAACTCCGGAGTCAACCGCACAGGTACTGATTGCTCTTTCGGCATTGGGTATCGACCCGACCGTATCTGATTCCGGATTCGGAACAGTCAACATGAATATGATCACCAGCATGATGGCATACAAATGTGAAGATGGCGGATTTGCCCATGTTCTTGGAAATGCGACAAATGGAATGGCTACCACACAGGTACTTGAGGCACTGGATGCCTATATATTATTCAAAGAAAATAATGCTGCATACTGGGATGTGGCAGGAAGCGCGCATGTTTCCCATAACTGGGACGAAGGTGTCGTTACAAAAGAGCCGACCTGTACAGAAACAGGTATAAAGACTTATACATGTACAGAATGCAATGGAACAAAGACAGAAGAGATTCCGGCACTCGGACATACATGGAGCAACTGGACGACAACGTCTGAGGCAACCGTATTTGCAAAAGAGGTGCAGAAGAGAACCTGCTCCGTCTGCAAAACGACAGATACACGTGAAGTCGGAAATAAACTCAAAGCAACTATGAAAGTTTCCGCAAATACCGTCCCGTTAAAAGTAAAACAGTCCATCCGTAACTTCAAAGTGACCGGCATGGCAAAGGGTGATTCCGTAAAATCATGGAAATCCAGCAATACAAAAATTGTGAAAGTTTCCGGCAAGGCAAACGGAACCTGTAAGATTTCCGCACAGAAACGAACCGGTACAGCCAGGATCACGATCACACTCAAGAGCGGACTGAAAAAGACGATCAAGATCAAAGTTCAGAAGTCCGCAGTCAAAACAACAAAGATCACAGGATTTAAGGGCGGAAAGAAATCCATTACCCTGAAAAAAGGAAAGAAATTTACACTTGTTCCAATCTGCAAACCGATTTCAAGCAGAGAAAAAGTTACCTTTACAAGCTCCAACAAAAAAGTTGCAAAAGTTGATTCCAAAGGACGCATCAAAGCACTGAAACCGGGCAAAGCAACAATCACAGTCAAGGTTGGAAACAAAAAAGCGAAATTTAAAGTGACAGTTAAAAAATGAGGAAAGACCGCATGAAAAAATGGAAAAGTTATTTTCTGGCGGTAATTGCTGCAATCTGTATGCTCTGGATTTTTCCGGAGCATACACCGGCAGCAACAAATGAAGCCGTCATTTCCGTAGAGAAGGGAACTCTGGGACAGGGATATATCATAGAACCGACAGCAGTGACACTTCAAAGTGGAGATACTGTAAAAACAGTTACAGAACGAGTGCTGGAAGCAAATAGCAGATCCGCGCTTACGACAATGAACAGCACATACGGATACTATCTTCAGGGAATATCAGATCCGAACAGAGGTGCAATTTCAATTCCTGCGTTTGTACAGCAGATGATCACAGCGAAAAATCTGAGTGTCAATGTAGAAGATATAAAAAATGCACAGTATCTGAATGAATTTGACTATACCCCACAATCCGGATGGATGTATTGCGTCAATAATGTTTATCCGGAAGTTGGCGCAGCCTCAACGAAGGTAAGTAGCGGAGATGTGATTCGCTGGCAGTTTACTCTGGTCGGACAGGGACAGGATCTTAAAGAAGGTGATCCGTCGATTTCTGCCAGCGAGAAGCTGAACAGGGATAACCTGTACAAAACAATGGCTTATATACATAAGACCGGTGAACTGATGAACCGGTCAGATATCAGAGCAGCATATGTAAGCTGCATCAATGTATTGGGAAATCTGACATCGAAAAAAAGTGATCTGACAGATTATGGCACTTTGAACCTTGCTGCACAGAATATCGGAATTATTTCGCCGGTAGACTTCGTGGTCGGCGAGAGCAATACTTCGGCGAAAGTAAGCTATGGGACACCGGCTTCAGACATTACGTTTCCGACATCACTCATTGGACAGAAAAATACGATAAGTGATACCGGCATTAATACCATCAACATCTGGAATGTGACCTGGCAGTGCGCAGATTATAATCCGCAGAAACCGGGCTTCTATGATTTTAAACCGATATTTCAGTTGAATGAGGCGAAGTACATATTAAAAACGAATGCAAGCCTTCCGACATATAAAGTAACCGTACTGAAAGAAAACGGAGAGGAACCGGATCCTGTTGTGCCAGATCGAGTAGATCCGAAACCGGTCACACCGCAGGAACCGACGGTATCAAACGTAAATTTATCTGTCGGCCGAAAAACGGTAAATGTTGCTTATGCAAAAAAAACACTCAATCTGAACATCAAGGCAGAGAAGGGTGCTTCTGTCAGCGTAAAATCGGCAAACAAAAAGGTCGTTTCCATCGATAAGAAAAAAAGAGCAGTGATCTGCGGAACGGGAAAAACAGAAATTACGGTTACAGCATCGTTAAAAGGTAAGAAAACAACCGTACTTAAGATCCCGGTATCGATTACGCCGATCAGACAGAGTGCACCGGCACTGAAATCATCGAAGTCAAGACAGATGACCGTCTCATGGAAAAAAGATACCCGTGCGACCGGTTACCAGATCATGTATTCCACAGACAAAAAATTCCGTAAAAACGTTAAGACCATCAATATCAAAAAATACAAAACCACACGCTGCACAGTAAAGAAACTTGCCAGAAACAAACGTTACTATGTGCGCCTTCGAAGCTACAAAAAAGTTTCCGGGGGAAAGCTGTATGGAAGCTGGAGCAGTACGAAAAATGTAAAAATAAAAAAATGAAGAAGCAAAGGGGAATGTAGCAGATGAAAAAGAAGCTTGTGAACCGCAACCTGTTATCTTAAATCAAATGCAGATACAGAAATCACGATTACACCAAAGATGGCATACCGGATATGAATAATATCAATGCCGATCATGTATGCCGCATTAACGACTGCAAAACAATCTCCAAAGCAACCGTATTCGCATCGGAGAAACAGCAGGGAACATGCGTTACGAAAACACAGGTCTTTTCTTTGATGAAATACGATCCCTTAAAGGTAGATAATAACTTTTGAAATTATTCTAAAGTTTGGAAAAACACCTGAAATCCTGTAAATAAATTGACGCTATCAGGTGAAAGTGTTATAATAATCGGACAACAAGATAACCAAACGTGGTCTGATTTGTTAGTCGGTTTAAGGGAATCCGGTGAGAATCCGGAACTGCTTTTGCTGTATTTAATGTCAAACGCGGAAGACATTATCAGTCGGCAAGCCAACACGTTATAAAGGACAGAGACTCATCAATTCATGAGGCTCTGTTTTTTGTTGCTAAAATAATAATTCACAAAAGGAGGAGCAAAGTGAAGAAAAAAGAATTAATGAAACGTATGTCAGCAGTTGCTATGGCGGCAATGATGACAGTGACCATGATTCCATCAAATGCTTTTGCAGCAGATATCGAATTTTCTGATGGCGGACAGGATGCGATAGAAGTGCAGGCAGATACAGATGAGGAAGCTGATGCGGAGCTTTCTGTCCAGAACGAAGAGTCAGCTGATGCGGAAAATCTGACAATTTTGGGGGCATCTCAGGATGATACAGAGGAATTCTCTGTAGAAGGGGATGAGAATGTAACTGACAGTGACGACATTGCAGCATTCAGTGATGCAGGGTCAGATGCAGACAGCGATGCTGAAGCAAAAGCAGCAGCGGAAGCATATCTAAAGACAAACTACATTGAAAAAAATAAGATTATTACAACAGGCGGAAATAGTGTTGTAAAAAGCAGTGACGGTTTATCTTATTTTGTAGGATTAAAAACTCCAAGTGGAGGTGGTCTTTCGAGCCTTAGATTGAAGTATGAGGGCAGCAGCAGCTCATACAAAACAGGATGGTATTTTGATGAAGAAGCAAGCAATTGGCTGAAGATTGGAAGTAAAAAGCCAGCAACAAATGCAAGTATAGGTATTAGTAAACGCCCTGCAACAGAAAAGAGTTTTACGGCAACGTTAAGACTTTTTTCAGCAGACACGAGCACAGATATCATAAATAATGTGAACGAAGCTTCCACTGCTGCACTGGCGACACAGGAATTTAAGATAACACTTGAACCTGCAGAGCCGAACTACACCATGACTGTCAAGGTAGTGGATGCAGACGATAATTCCGATCTTACAACAGATGGAAAAACGACCATCAAATTGGAGAAAAACTGGACAGCAGTTTCTCCGGAAACAGATGGCTCATATAAGATGGAAAAGGGCGCAGGGTATACGCTGACTGTTACAAGAGATGGATATATTGACTATAAAGACAGTTATTTTACTTTCAACCCAACAGAAGAAAATACAGTAAGAACTGTACAGCTTCAGAAAAAAATTATAAGAAATATCAGCTTTAATGTTACTGACAAGGCAACCGGAAATACAATTACAGGTTCTACAGTAACGGTAAAAAAAGCTGGCGACTATTTAAATACTATAAAAGCTGAAGACGACGGCAGTTATAAGCTTGTCAATGGAGTAACCTATAATTACACCATTGAAGCTACGAACTACAAGACGGTGAACGGCTCCATTACACCGGATGCGAACAAAACCATCGACATTCAGATGGAAAAAGACATCAGCAAGTATAATGTTACATTCAAACCGGTTGATTTTAAGGGCGCAGACATTGCAAACGCCAAAATTTCCGTGACATATGAGGAAGAAGACGATTACGGCTACGGTGGTACGGAAACTATAACTCCGAATGACGGCGTCTATACCTTAGATAAAAATACAACCTATGATTATACCGTTGAGGCAGACGGATACAAAAAAGCAACAGGATCCTACAAACCATCAGGTGATGAAGAAAACATTACTGTTCCGGTTCTTATGGAAGCTGCAAATGTTTCAGAAGCTGATCAGGCAACAGTAGAAGCTGTAAAAAAACAGTTTGACAAAGAGTATACACTTCGTCCGAAATTTGCATCCTGCAAAAATATTTGTGATTTTGTAAAGACTAAAATTGCGAAATATGATATTGCAGGCGCTTCAGATGTAAATGTATACGTTGCTTCAACAGATACCCCAGATGTAATTGCAACAGGTGGAACAATCAATTACAACAAGGCAGATACTCCAAATTCATCATTGAGTGGAATTAACAGTACAAATGTTTCTCTTGTGTATATATTTGAGCTGAACGGAGCTTTTGTAAAGAGCGGAGAGAGCAGGGCAACAATTGGATGGGATTGTGATCATTACAATGCAAAAATGTCTGCTGAAAAAGATGCTCTTACATGGGATACGATCAAGGGAGAGAATACAGACATTGGTGATGTAAAATCAGCACTGACACTTCCGCAGTGCATAACTGGTAATGCCAGAACTGCATGGTCTGAAATTGCATGGTCTTCCTCTGAACCAGATGTGATCAGTCTGAAAGATCCGGCTATAAATGCAATCATCTATCCGGTAACAGGCGAGATTCACGCACCGGCAGTAGATACAGAAGTAACATTGACGGCAACTTTTACGGCAAATGATACTCTGTTAAATTCTAATGTAGAATCTGTAAAAGATTTTGCTACATATACAAAAACTTTTACAGTTACAGTAAAGGGAACCGGTGAGACTGGAGCTACAGAAGAAGAACTTCAGAAAATCCTGAACAAGTATTACACAGCAGACCGCATAACTGACTTTAATACAAAAGAAGTGGTAGATCTTTCAAACTGTAAATCTGATCTTCAGCTTCCGAGATATACCAGAATTAAAGATGAAAATGGAAAGCCTGTATTTGAAAACAAGGAAATTACGGTAACCTCCGATACAGATGCTATTCAGATTAATGGATACGCAGCATATCTGGACCGCTTTACCGGTGACAACGATGTGACAGGACATCTGACCGTTACATTTACCCGTGGTGGAGTAAGCGCATCAAAACAGATTGCTGTTACAATTAAAGCAATCACTGATGCGGAGAAACAGGCTGAATTAAAGATGATGCAGGCAGCAAAGGAGAATTACTTTGCAGGAATCAATGACGGACAGAATGCAGATAAAGATTCTGTCAAAGAGAACCTTCATCCATTTCAGGAAATGATTCTTGATGAAAACGGACAGCCAAAATGGATTTATAATGGTGAGAATAAAACTGGTGAAGGTATCATTCCGGATAGTCAGTTTACTGATCCATGGATCATGGAAGGTGCCGGATATAACAAATTCAAATCATCTAACAATGCGGTAATTACGCATGAAAATCTGCTCGTAACCAGAAGAGAAGATGATACTCAGATTACGATTTCTTCTGTGCTCAGCAGTGAGAGATATGGTAAATTTGCCGAAAAGCATCCGGAAAACGAATTTTTAAAGCAGGTATACAAACAGCCGGTTTCTGTAACAGTTACAGTAAAGGGAACAAAAGAGGCGCTTGCAGCATTACCTGACAGAATTAAAGAAGCAAAAGAACTGGCAGAAAATATTGTTGAAGGCACAGAACCGGGACAGTATAAAGAAGGAACAAAGGCAGCGCTTGAGGCAGCAATTAAAGAGGCAGAAGATGCAAATGCACAGACGGAGGAAACAGCCAGTGCAGTACTTCTCAAACTGAATGAAGCTGTAAAAGCAGCAAAAGATGCACAGAATGTAAATACTGCAACGATTACAGTACGTACACATCTGGCATCCGATCCGAATGGTGAACTCAGAACGGTTGAAGTGACATCAAAGGATGCTGAAAAATATGGCTATGAGAAACCAGAGACAGTAAGAAATCAGGTAACGATCACAGATGCGTTATACAAACTTCATGCAGAGATGTATGGAGAGCAGTTTGCTGAGAATCCGGAAGCTTATTTGGAAATTGGCGGCAATGGATGGATCAACAGAATCTTCAAAATTCAGGGTGCCGCAGTTGGTACGCTGGTAAACAACAGATTTGGCGGTACTACAAATGAGGAAGTACTGAAAAATGGTGATGAATTAGGTGTATTCTTATTGGCAGATACTGCAAAATACAGTGATAAATATCTTTATTTCCAGAATGTACCGGAAAAAGTAGTAACTGAGCAGGCATTTACAATTAATTTCAGGGATACAGATATGTGGGGAACAGATGAAGCAGCGGCAGGATGTACTGTTGAAATGAAGAATCTGGACACAAACAAAACAACAGAAGCAATAACCGATAAAGATGGTAATGTAACGCTGAGTGCGGATCAGGCAGGAAGTTATCAGATTACAGTTACCAAAACACCGTACACATATTTTGTAGCGCCGACAGCAGTTGTTCAGGTAGAGGCTCATTCTCATAACTTTGTATGGAATACAACTGTAAAAGCAACCGTATTCGCACCGGAGAAACAGCAGGGAACATGCGCCGTATGCGGCAAGACAACTACAAGAGCCTATGGAAACAAGCTTACAGCTACCATCAAGCTGAATGCGAAATCCATCAAGCTTCAGCAGAAACAGACGACAAAGAAAATCAAAGTTACAATGGCAAACGGAGATTCCGTGAAATCATGGAAATCCAGCAATAAGAAGATCGTGACAGTTAACAAAAATGGTGTGATCAAAGCCGGTAAGAAGAACGGAACCGCAAAGATCACAGTTACACTTAAGAGCGGCAAGAAAGCAACTCTGAAGGTAAAAGTTCAGTCACCAAAGGTAAAAACAACAAAGATCAGCGGACTGAAATCAAAGGTAAGTATGAAGAAGGGTGAAAAGTTCACGCTGAAACCGGTGATCAGCCCACTTACCTCACAGGAAAAGGTTGCTTATACATCTTCCAACAAAAAAGTGGCAACTGTAAATAAAAAAGGTGTCATTACAGCGAAGAAAAAAGGAACTGTAAAGATCACTGTGAAATCAGGAAAGAAATCCTGCACGATCAAAGTAAAAGTTAAATAATATTTATATTTCACACAGACCGGGATATTCAAAGTCCCGGTCTGTTTTACCGTTATATTTTAATTGATTATATTAAATATAGAAGAGATGAATTTTACATTCCCTACCTATCCTCCTATAATAAGCCTCAAAAGGAGGCTTTATTATGGGCACAATATTTCCGAGAGAAGAAAAGGCGGAGCAGATTTTTGATGAGATCCTCAAAAATCCCCGTGCATGCGACCGCCTGAAAAATACTTTTTTTGCTGCAATTCCATCTGCAGAAGAAAGTGAAGGTGCCGGAACCGACATCCCGGGAACTGTTTTTGCGGCAGCATTATTTAATGCATACGAAAACAAAGATTTATCAGCATTTATGATGGCAGTATGCAACAACAGTGTATTTGATCTGCTTCGGAATTCTTTTCTGATCCCGATCCGGTTTAATGACAAAGGCGTGGAAAATCCGATCTTACTGACGAACGAAAACGGGAAATTTCTCGATGAATCCGAACTTCACCTCTGGGAGAAAAAATACAAAATGTTCCGCAAATTATTTGAACAGCAGAACGAAATTCCGGATTATCAGATGTATATGGCGGATGGTTTCAGGGAGAATCATTTCTATAGCGATGAGGGCGAGATCGAGACAAGAAAGGTTTCCGAACACAGAGGAATCCTTCTGATGTTTAATTTCCCGGAATCGATAGAATTCGAGATCAACGAAGAAAAAATATATGCCATTGTCTGGGAAGCATTGATGCGGCTTCAGGAAGCACTTCCGCGTGCACTGATGTATTATGGCAAACGGGATGAGAATGGAGTTGAAAAGCATACAAGCACCCTCGGAATTTTTCTCCCGTTCTGTCATTTTGAGCGGGAAATGGAAAAAACGATTGAGCTTGCAAATGGCATCGGACTGGGATGCCGTGAAGCAATTCTGGCAGAAATGAAGGCGCAGGCAAAATGATTTTAAAAGCTAAAAAATCAGCAGGGATGTGGAAATCATGCAGCAGATGATCAGGAAAAATCACATGGATATTGCATGGCATGAATATACGGACGAAAACGGTGCGGATATACCTGTTACGCAGACAAGCCTGACGGAGAAGGCATCTGTCATTGGGCGTGTCGGAATCATGCTTCTGTCCTGCGGCACGGGAGCGTGGCGTGTCAGAAGTTCTATGAATACACTTGCAGAGGCTATGGGAATTACCTGCACGGCAGATATAGGTCTGATGTCTATCGAGTATACATGTTTTGATGGTCAGGATGGTTTTACACAGTCACTGTGTCTGACAAATACCGGAGTTAACACATCCAAACTGAATCGTCTGGAAAACTTTATCCGTGAATTTGAAATAGACGGAAAAGAAATGTCAGGAGAAGAACTGCATTCTCTTCTCGATGATATCGAAAGGATCCATGGGCTGTATTCCCCGATAGCCCTTGGATTCGCTGCCGCTCTTGCATGCTGCGGATTTACATTTCTCCTTGGAGGCGGCCCGGTGGAAATGTTCTGTGCCTTTGTCGGCGCAGGTTTTGGTAATTTCCTCCGCTGCAAACTGACAAAGCATCATTTTACACTTTTTCTTTCTATTGTATCATCCGTATCGCTTGCATGTCTGGTATATGCCGGTTTCCTGAAAATCGGAGAAATTCTGTGGGGTATTTCTATTCAGCATGAGGCAGGATATATCTGCGCGATGTTGTTTATCATTCCGGGTTTTCCGTTCATTACCAGTGGAATAGACCTTGCAAAGCTTGATATGCGTTCCGGAATGGAACGTCTGATGTATGCGCTGATCATCATTTTGGTCGCAACGATGGCAGCGTGGATCATGGCTTTGCTTCTCCATCTGAAACCGGTTGACTTTATTAAAATGTCCATGCCGGTGGAAATGTGGATCTTGTTGCGGCTTATAGCAAGCTTCTGTGGGGTATTCGGTTTCTCTGTCATGTTTAACAGTCCGATCCGTCTTGCAGCAACTGCAGCACTGATTGGTGCAGTCGCAAATACGCTTCGACTTGAACTTGTAGATCTGGCCGGAATGCCGCCGGCTGTAGTTGCTTTTATCGGCGCATTGACTGCCGGACTTCTTGCATCTCTGATAAAAAACAAAGCAGGATACCCGAGAATCTCCCTGACGGTTCCTTCTATCGTAATTATGGTTCCGGGACTTTATCTGTACCGTGGAATTTATAATCTGGGTATGATGTCACTTTCTGTTGCGGCATCGTGGTTTGCAGCAGCAATCCTGATCATTGCCGCACTGCCGCTTGGGCTGATTTTTGCAAGGATCCTGACAGACAAAACCTTTCGTTACTGTACCTGATAAGAGCCGGAGTTATTATGGATAAATTAGTAACAGCCGATACAGAATGTCCTATAGACGAACCGTAAAAAAGACGTTATACTGTTCCTAAGATATCCACTGGGATGAAAGGAGCGGAAACCAATGTGGGAAAAAATCAATAATTTTTTAAAAGGGCAGATTGTAACTTCTCTGGTTTACATTGCCCTTGGCGTATGTCTCGTGTTTATGCCGGTCAATACAATTAACGTCATCTGCAAATTTGTGTTCGGAATCCTTTTGATTCTGGTAGGAATGTATCACATCCTGATTTACGTTGCCGAGAAACTGAATTCAACGATCTTCGATCTGTTTTCAGGTGGTATCCTGATGGTACTCGGAATTTTCCTGTTTATGAATCCACAGATCGTGGTCAAACTTCTCCCGATTTTACTCGGTACATTTATTCTGGTTGACAGCATCTGGACGCTCAAGGGAAGCTTCAAACTTAAGAAACGTGGAGTCGACACATGGAGGTTACTTCTGTTTGGAAGCCTGATTTTTATTGCACTTGGTATTTCACTTGTGGTCAATCCGTTTACGATGGTGAAATACACAGTGATTTTTGCAGGATGGATTTTCCTGTGCAACGGAATCATTGATCTGATCTATCTGGTTCTTCTGAAAAAAGGCCTCAAAGAGCTGAAGCAGGATGTAGAAGCAGTAGACGCAGATGGAAAAATCCTGTCTGATGGAACAGACGGTGATGCGGATGGCATGAATGCAGAGAATTTTGTACAGGAAGAGAAAGACATGCAGCCGGAACCGGAGTATGCACCGTGGAGCTCCCGAAAGAAGAAAGACGCACCGGAGGAAATGCATGACTTCGCAGATGCTGCAGAGAACGCAGCATCAGAAGAAAGACATTTTGAAGAAGAAGTTTCCCGGATGGAGGAATCACTCGAGGCGGTGCAGACAAATGAGGAAGATGTGAGACCGGATGAAACAGAGAATTCTTTCGCTGAGGCAGAGGAAGACATCCCACCAGCCGGTAGAGGGGCTTATACCGTATCTCAGCCGACGATCACCGACGAAGACCTCTCAGATATGAAGGATGAAAGCCTTCTGGATGTAATCTCCCGCAAACGTAAAGGCAGTAAGAAAGAAAATGAATAGTAGAAAATAAATAGAATCAAGTCATTTCGATGGAGCATGGTGACTTAGTGTTACGGTACTCGTACTAAGGTCATCAGAAAATTGCCTGAAGAGTGACTTGATTTTTTATATGTTGTAAATAGAACAACCAAAATTTTGCAATCGGATGACTCAGTAGGAACTATCTGGAATAAGAGCAAACCAATTTTGTCGAAAATGGATGACCTGGAGAAAAGTAAATCCTAATTCCATCAACCGACACCCGAGAATGGTGACTTGATTGAAAAATTTTATATATCAAAATTGAAAAATGAACATAAATCTTGATTTTTTATCATGGTATAAAAAATGAACAAAAACTATAATAAAACCAGCTTAAGAAAGAACAAACCTTACAAGAAAAGGAGAGGACAATCACTATGAAAATGAAAAAAGTTACAGCAATGGGTATGGCAGCTTTAATGGCAGCAACAATGATTCCGTCAGTACCGGTTATGGCAGACGGTGGCGGAAAGGTTTATTATCTGAACTTCAAACCGGAAGCAGATGAAGCATGGCAGAACCTGGCAAAAGCTTACACAGAAGAAACAGGAACAGAAGTAACTGTTGTAACTGCAGCATCAGGACAGTATGAGACAACACTTCAGTCTGAAATGGCTAAAAGCGATGCACCGACACTGTTCCAGGTAAACGGACCGGTTGGACTTAAGAGCTGGAAAGATTACTGCTATGATCTGAAAGATGCAGAAATCACAAAAGGTCTTACATCTGATACATACGAACTGAAAGACGGAGATGCAGTAGATGGTATCGCATACGTAATCGAATCCTATGGTCTTATTACAAACAAGACTTTACTTGAAAAAGCAGGCTATTCACTGGACGACATCAAGAGCTATGATGATCTGAAGAAAGTAGCTGATGACATTCAGGCAAGAAAAGACGAACTCGGAGTAAAAGGTGCTTTCACATCAGCAGGTATGGACGGCTCCTCTGACTGGAGATTCAAAACACATCTTGCAAACCTTCCGATCTACTATGAATACAAAGAAGACGGAATCGATGATACAGAGGCAATCAAAGGAACATATCTTGACAACTACAAGAACCTGTTTGACCTGTACATCACAGATTCTACCTGTGACGGAGCTGAACTTTCTGCAAAGACAGCAGATGACTCCAGAAACGAATTTATAAACGGCGAAGCAGTATTCTATCAGAATGGTACATGGGAATATGCAGAACTGTCCAAAACATACGGTGATGATGAAATGGCAATGATCCCGATCTACTTTGGTGTAGATGATGAGAACGAGGGACTTGCAACGGGTACAGAGAACTACTGGTGCGTAAACAAGAATGCATCTGAAGAAGACATTCAGGCAACTCTGGATTTCATGAACTGGTGTGTAACCTCTGAAACAGGAACAAAATCCATGGCAGATGATATGGGATTCACACTTCCTTTCAAAACAGCACAGGAGTCTACAAACGTATTTGTAAAAGAGGATGCTGAGTACACAGAAGCAGGTCTTACACCTGTATCATGGAACTTCACAACAATGCCGTCTGAAGAGTGGAAAAACGGTCTTGGAACAGCTCTTACCGCATATGCAGCAGGCACTGGTTCCTGGGATGATGTTGTAAGTGCATTCGTTGATGGATGGGCTACAGAAAAAGCTCTTTCTGAATAATTTGATTTAAAAAATAACATGTAATCAGCAGGAGGAGGCAGAATTTCTTGCCTCCTTCTGTTAGTCATAAAACCGTAATAATTATTTTTGCGGAACAGGGAAGAGGAGATTCATCATGGTAGGAAGAACAATCAAAAAGTGGTGGCCGATTTTTGTAGTGCCAACCTTTGCGGCATTCGTAATCGGTTTTCTTTGGCCTTTCATCTGGGGCATTTATCTTTCATTCTGTAAGTTTACCACTGTACAGGATGTGACATTTGTAGGATTTTCAAACTATTCCAAGATCTTACTGGATAATACTTTCAGCCATTCCTTCTGGCTGACGGTTGTATTTGCATTCGTATCCAGTATTCTGATCAACGTACTGGCATTCTTTATTGCACTGGCACTGACTAAAGGATACAGGGGAACAAACGCTTTCCGTACAGTATTCTTTATGCCGAACCTGATTGGTGGTATCGTACTTGGATACATCTGGCAGACTCTGTTAAATGGTCTTCTGTCCAAATGGGGACAGCCGTTGCTTTCACTTTCCGCGAGAAACGGATTCATCGGTATGCTGATTCTTCTGATGTGGCAGCAGATCGGATATATGATGATCATTTACATTGCCGGTCTGAACAACGTATCTCCGGATCTGGTCGAAGCTGCTCAGATTGACGGTGCGACAAGCAGACAGATCTTATTTAAGATAAAACTTCCGATGATCATGCCGTCTGTTACAATCTGTACATTCCTGACACTGACAAATGGATTCAAGATGTTCGACCAGAACCTCTCACTTACCGGAGGTGATCCGGGAAAACAGTCCCAGTTACTGGCACTCAATATTTACGATACATTCTATGCAAGAAGCGGACCACAGTGGAAAGGTATTGGCCAGGCAAAAGCCGTCGTATTCTTTATTCTCGTTATAGTGATCGCGCTGATCCAGCTTCGTGCTACATCATCTAAGGAGGTTCAGCAGTAATGGAAAATAAGAAAAAAAGTCCTGTTGCGACAATTATACTGACAATTATCTGCATCCTCTGGATGTATCCGATCGTACTGATCCTGATCAACTCACTGAAAAAAGAGGCGGCAATTACGACCGCAGGTGTATTCAGCATTCCTACAGGTGAAACCTGGAACGGCATTGCAAACTTTGTGGCAAGTGTAACACAGATGGATTTCCTGAAATCATTCTGGTACAGTCTTGTAATTTCAGTAATGTCCGTTGTTTTGATCATGCTGTGCTGCTCTATGGCGGCCTGGTATATTGTTCGTGTAAACGGAGCATTATCCAAGATTTTCTATTACCTCTGTGTATTCAGTATGGTAGTTCCATTCCAGATGGTTATGTTTACACTGGCAAAAACAGCAGATACCTTACATCTCAACAATCCGTACAACATCTGCATCATCTATCTTGGATTTGGTGCAGGCTTGGCAGTATTTATGTTTACTGGATTTGTAAAAGGTATTCCACTTGAAATAGAAGAGGCAGCTCTGATCGATGGATGCAGTCCGCTGCAGGTTTATTTCAAAGTGCTTGTCCCAATTCTGAAACCAACGATTATTTCTACGGCAATCCTTGAACTGATGTGGGTATGGAACGATTATCTTCTGCCGACACTGGTTCTGGATATTAAGAAATATCGTACGATTCCGATGGCAGTCCAGTATTTCCGCGGAAGCTATGGACATGTACAGATGGGACCGATGATGGCAAGTATCATGATCGATATCATTCCGATCATCATCGTATACCTTGTATGCCAGAAATATATTATTGAAGGTGTTGTAGCCGGTGCCGTAAAAGGCTGATGCGAGCTATAAAAGACATTTACAAAAAAGTCTCCGGGAAGATATTCTTTCCGGGGACTTCATGCTATACTGAATCTAAACTAACAAAACAGGAGTATGAAAATGACAAATGTTCTGATCGTAGACGATGAAAAAATAGAAAGAGAAGGTCTCAAATACCTTCTGTCCAGAGAAGAAGGCGAGCGAAAAGTATTTGAAGCTTCGAATGGCAAACAGGCGCTGCAGATTATCCGCACAGAGGATATTCAGCTTATTCTGACTGATATCAAGATGCCGCATATGGATGGACTGGAGTTATCGAGACGTGCCAAAGAAGAAAATCCGGCATTACAGATCGTGATCTTCAGTGGCTACAGTGATTTCAGTTTTGCGCAGGAAGCAATCCGCTACGGAGTGACAGAATATATTCTGAAGCCGGTTAATCCAGATGATTTCCACAAAGTGATCCAGAAGGCCGAGAAAGAGATTGACCGCCGGAAGAAAAAAGAAAGCCAGGAGATTAAGGGGAAAAATTTCCTGCAGCAGTATTTTCTCCAGAACTATCTTTATTCCGGAAAGACAGAAACACTGGAAAAAGCAAAGGATATGATCGACCTTGACAAATGGAACGGCTGGCATTGCGGAATCCTGATCGAGTCTGATGTGGCTTTTTTTGATACGGCAGAAGAAAACCTCGAGAATGAAATTCAGAAAGAACTGCGGAGGGTCTACTTTTATCTGAATCTGAATGCGAGACAGTCACTGCTTCTGTTTCAGGATGTTTACTGTGATTATCAGCTTGTTGCAAATCATCTTTATAACTATATGAAGCGAAAGTACAGGGACAGTTTTTATCTGGCAGTCAGCAGGAAGTTTGAGGGCTGTGAATGTCTGCCGGAGATTTTGGAACAGCTGGAACAGCAGATGGAAGAAAAATTCTATCATCCGGAAAAACATGTTTTTTCAAATGAGGATGATGTATTGAAATTATCTGTGGGCGAGGTGCAGGATTCGCAGATCATGCAGATGATCTCAGAGGATATCACACGTAAAGATACAGAGCAGTTGCGCAGACATTTCGAATGCCTCAAAGAAAAATATCACGATAATACACAGTATTCTGCAATGTATATCAAATTTGTATTTTCCAATGTCATTCAGGAACTTTTTCAGGAAAACCAGTTTTCAGGGGAGCACCGTCTGGAACAGGAAGTAGAAAGACTGTACAAGTGCAAAAATATTATGGAAATCCTTGCAGTGACCGAAGATAACATCAAAGAGTACGAGGCTTTTCTGGAACGTTCTATGAGCACATCAAGAAATGAAGTGGCAACAGTCAAGAACTATATCTATCAACATTATGAAGAAGATCTGAATCTGGAAATGCTGGCAGAGAAAGTTTATCTGTCGTCCGGATACCTGAGCTTTATTTTTAAGAAAGAGACAGGCATGAATCTGAACCGATACATTCGTGTGTTCCGCATGGAAAAAGCAAAAGAGCTTCTTTGCAGTACCAATATGAAGGTGGCTCAGATCAGCGAACGCGTAGGATTTGCAAATGTTTCTTATTTCTGCAGGAGTTTTCGTGAATATTACGGAAGCAGTCCGGAGTCATACAGGAAAGGAACCGGAGAGGATGAACAGACTTCGTAAGATATTCAAAAATATGAAATACCGCCACAAGCTGACGATTCTTCTTGTCGTGACGAGCCTGGTGCCGATGACGGTACTTGCACTGTACAGTCACAGCCGTCAGAGTACGATGGTACGAAGTAGTGAACTGGAAGATATGCAGTCAATCATGGAGCAGACTAAAGAGAGTATCGACAGCCAGACCGCAGTATATGCGAGTCTTCTGAACTATCTGACGTACTCGCCGGATATTGAAGAGATCATTAAAGAAAAAAATATCGATAATTATACTGCTTACGAGAAGTATACGGAGATCGCAGATCCGCTTTTGTCCGTACCGAAATCTTATCACGATGCGATCAACCGGATTCAGCTTTTTGCCGACAGTATTCAGGTCGAACATGAATATACACTTGTTCCACTTGACAAAATGCAGGAAGAGTGGTGGAGTGAAGGGCTGAAAGATGATGTACGGATTCAGTGGAAAGTGAATCGGACGAGGGGAGAAGTTGTAGCTGTACGTATGATCTATGCCCATCAGAAACTGAATGCGGTTCTCTGTATTTCGTTGGATTATGATAAGATATTTCAGCCGCTGACGAATATTCTGACCGATGAAAATGGTGGAATTGTAGCGGATCAAGATGGCAATGTGCTGTATAACAAAACCGGCTTGAAAGAACTTAAGTTGTCCGACGATAACAAAAAGGATACTTCGCAGACTGCGGACAAACTGCTCAGTAAAATCAGTCAGACATGTACCTGGACGCAAACCGAAAGTGAGGAAAATGACTGGGTATTTTACTTTTACAAAAGTCAGGATGCGATCTCGGGGTCTGTACGGAGAATTCTTCTTGAGGAGATTCCGCTGATTATTGCCTGTGGTTTTATTATTTTGTTTCTGGGACTTTCTTTTTCAAGAATTTTTACACGAAAGATTGAAGAACTTACAAAAAATATGGATCAGGTCAATCATGGAAGCCGTGAAGTTACGGTAAGCAGCGATTCTGAAGATGAAGTTGGTATCCTGATTAATAGTTTCCACAATATGATGGATGAGATCAACCGTTTGATTGATGAAGTGTATGTAAATAAGATTGCACTCAAAGAATATGAGCTGAAAGCACTGCAGGCGCAGATCAATCCACATTTCCTGTATAATACACTTTCGATGATGAACTGGATGGCAATCCGCAGCAATCAGATGGAAATCAGCAAGGTGACGCTTGCCTTGTCGACATTTTACCGTACGGCACTCAGCAAAGGTGAGGACGTAGTTACGGTTGAGAATTGTATTCAGAATATGCAGGCATATCTTGAAATCCAACTTACTATGCATGATAATAATTTTTCAGTGGACTGGGATATTGATCCGACAATCAAAAATGAAAAAATGCCGAAACTGCTCTTGCAGCCGGTTGTTGAAAATGCGATTGAGCATGGCATTGATGAAAAAGAAGACGGAGACAAAAAAATCTTCCTGTCTTTCCGGGGGAATGGTGATGATGTAGTAATCACAGTCCGGGATAATGGAATGGGAATGCCGCAGGAAAAAGCAGAGACGCTTGTAACTTATCAGGCAAAAGGCTATGGACTTAAAAACGTCAATGACCGCATCCGGATTTTATATGGAGAAAATTATGGAATAAGGATTTTCAGTGCACCGGATGAGGGGACGACAGTTGTGATGAGATTTCCGAAGGAGGGCAGGAAAGATGAAGTATAAAAAAATAGCAGCACTGATACTTTCCTGCGTTTTTGCATTGAGTGGATGTGGTGGTGCAGGCCGGCAGGACAAAGAGCAGACACAGGAAACGCAGAGTGCAGATGCTGCCGGGGACACAGAAGCATGGCAAAAAGCAGAAGAGAGTCCATATGCAGCATATCCTGAACTGGTGACCTATACACTTGGTCAGATGAGCGGGGTAAACAATTCAAACCTCCCGGATGGAGACACCTACGAAGATAATGTTTATACGAGATATCTTCGGAAGATGTTGAATATCCAGAACGACAACGCATATATGGAACGGGAAGACCGTTATGATGAGTTTATCAATATTCTGGTAAAAGATCAGACACTGCCGGATGTACTTGTTGTTTCTGACAGAGAGACACTTAAAGAACTGGTAGAAAATGATCTTGTAGAAGACCTGTCGGATGTCTATGAAAGCTGTACAACGACAAGAATCAAGGAGATGTTCGAGAGTTATGGCAGTGACCTTCTGGATGCGGGGAAGTTCAACGGAAAGCTGATGGCAATCCCGGAAACTGTGATCGATCATGGTCCGAGACTTCTATGGCTTCGAAAAGACTGGATGGATGAACTTGGGCTTGACGAACCGAAGACGCTGGACGATGCCTTTGAAATTATCGAAGCATTTGTGGAAAACGGAATGGGAGCAGAAGAGGGTGAAGATCCGGTGGGGCTGGTATGCGACACAGATCTTGTCGGAAGTACCAGCTCCAGTTATTCGGTAGAGCCGGTGTTTGACAGGTATCATGCGAGCCCGCAACGCTGGGTAAATCAAAATGGTGAGATTGTATATGGTTCCGTGACACAGCAGACCAAAAATGCATTGAGCTATCTTCATGAGTTATATGAAAGAGGCGTCATTGATCAAAATTTTGCACTGCGTGCCCAGAACAATCTGCGTGATCTTGTGGTAAGTGGAAAATGTGGAGCATTTTTCGGACTATGGTGGACACCGAATAATCCGTTAATGGATGTATATGAAAAAGATAAAAATGCAGACTGGGAACCATACTATCTGCAGCAGCCGGAACATGATAATGTGTATGCTTCTTTTCGTGATAATAAATATGTGGTTGTGCGTAAGGGGTATGAGCATCCGGAAATTGTGATGAAAATCATCAGTGTATTGTTTGATTATACAAGATATGAAGCAGAAGATGCAGATGACGTCAATGAATATTCTGCGTTAAATGTAGAGCCGACAGCGAGACCACTGGTCATCAATGTCGATTATAAAGAAGCAACATTTCAGATTACAAAGGATATACGTGCGGTTCAGAATGGTACAGACAAAAAAGAAAGTTTATGGGGCTTAGAAAAATCTTACTATATCGCATGTGAGAATTATCTTCACGGCAAATCATCGACTCCGGAAGACTGGGCTGCCTACAAATCAAGAATTTCCGCAGTGGGACTCCTTATAGATGGCGGCTATCAGTCACAGGAGCAGAAGTATCTGGACGATACAGATGGTGAGTTGCCGAAATCTCTGCAGCAGCTTGAAAAAGATTCGTTCATCCAGATCATTATGGGTGTGAAGCCGGTTTCTTATTTTGATACGTTTGTAAAAGAATGGTATGAGCAGGGTGGTGAGGAGCTGACGGAACAGATCCGTCGCTCCAACCCTGGCGAGTGATTTTCTGAATGTGTCGGGTCACTTATTTTCCCAGATGCCAGATGTCCTGATCGTATTCGGCAATCGTTCTGTCTGATGAGAAGAATCCTGCTTCTGCAATATTGATCAGTGTTCTGCGGCTCCAGTCTTCCGGGTTGACTGCATAGTCCTTCATCGCCTGTTCTTTGCGAACCACGTAAGCGTTGAAATCCGGAAGGGTCTGGAACCAGTCTTTGTTGATCAGTTCATGCTGAAGTCGTTTCAGATGTTCTTCGTCGCCATATTTCAACATTTCCTCACTTGTGAGGAAGTCGATAGCACGGCGTAGATTCGGATCAGCTTCATACCAGTCACGGGCACAGTAATCGGCAGCAGCATAGTGGTGGATGACCTGTTTACTGCTCTGACCGAAGATATAGATGTTGTCATTTCCGACTGCTTCTGCGATTTCGACATTGGCGCCATCCATAGTTCCGAGTGTCAGTGCGCCATTCAGCATAAATTTCATATTTCCGGTTCCGGATGCCTCCTTGGAAGCAAGACTGATCTGCTCGGAAAGGTCGCATGCCGGAATCATTTTTTCTGCGGCAGATACATTATAGTTTTCCACAAATGCAAGCTGAAGCCATCTGGAAACTTGCGGATCTTCGCTGATTACCTGAGACAGAGTCAGAAGACCGTGGATGATATCTTTTGCAATGATATAAGCAGGTGCAGCTTTGGCACCGAAAATGCTGACAAGTGGAGTGGCAGGTACATGACCGGCTTTGATCTCCAGATATTCGTGAATCAGGAATAAAAGATTCAGCTGCTGGCGTTTGTATTCGTGAAGTCGTTTGGACTGGATAGAAAACAATGCATCTGTGTTCAGTCGGATTCCCTGTTTGTCAGCGAGCCATGCTGCAAGCTGTTTTTTATTATCTTTTTTGATTGTGCGGATTTTGGACAGTACCTCGGTATCATCGGTATAAGCAAGGAGTTTTTTGAGCTCAGAGGCATCTTTTTTGAATCCGTCTCCGATCAGGCTTTTAATTTCGCTGGTTAATGCAGGGTTACATTTCAAAAGCCAGCGTCGGAAAGTAATACCGTTTGTTTTGTTGTTGAATTTTTCAGGATACATCTGATAAAATCCGGCGAGTTCACTTTCTTTCAGAATCTGAGTGTGCAGTGTGGCAACACCATTTGTGGAATGAGAAAAATGAATATCCATATGTGCCATGTGTACAACCTGATTCTGGTCGATGATAGCAAGTGCGGCATTATCAGTACGTGTTTTTGCAATTGCATCCAGCTTTTCGATAATCGGCATAAGCTGCGGTACAACGGTGTCAAGATAATGACGCGGCCATTTTTCAAGTGCTTCTGCCAGAATTGTGTGGTTTGTATACGCGCAGGTGTCAGTAACAATCTGAACAGCTTCTTCAAATTCGATTCCATGCAGTCCGAGAAGACGGATGAGTTCCGGAATTACCATGCTCGGATGAGTATCGTTGATCTGGATTGCCGCATAATCTGCGAGATCGTGCAGGTTACAGCCTCGGGCCATGCATTCATCAAGAATCAGCTGTGCACCGGCAGAAACCATAAAGTACTGCTGATAGATGCGGAGCAGACGGCCATCTTCATCGGAATCATCCGGATAAAGAAACAGTGTCAGGTTTTTAGCAATATCTTTTTTGTCAAAAGAGATACCGTCACCGATCACGGACTCATCGACAGTGTCGAGATCAAAGAGATTTAAGGTATTGGTGCGTCCTTCGTATCCTGTCACCGGAAGCTTATAAAGTCTTGCGGAATAAGTTTTTCCGGCAAGAGAAACAGGGAAGACTGTATCGGTCGCTTTGGCAGCACACTGATCAGTCAGCCAGAAATCAGGTGTTTCATTCTGGACATTGTTTTTGAAATTCTGATGGAACAGTCCGCAGTGATAGCGAAGACCAACACCGTCGCCGGGAAGGCTTAAAGTTGCAAGGCTGTCCAGAAAGCAGGCAGCAAGACGACCAAGTCCGCCGTTTCCGAGACTTGGTTCCGGTTCCTGCTCTTCAATATCAGCAAGAGCTTTACCTGCTTCGGCAAGCGTATCACGCACATCGTCATAAAGACCGAGATTGATCAGATTGTTGGACAGTAGTTTACCAATCAGAAATTCAGCCGAAATATAATACAGTTTTCTTCCGGTGACAGGTTTGACATGCTGTTGGCTCTTTTCATGCACAAGCTTCAAAAGGGCAGTATAAAGTTCGGCATCTGTAGCCGTAGAGATTTCTTTCTGACAGAGATCAGTAAGAGTTGCTTTCATGGATTCACTCATAAGAGTCGCTCCTTTCCTTATATAAAAAGTTGAAATTGTTCTAACTTCAGAAGTTATTATAATTATAGCATATGTCATTTGTCATTTCTTGTAAAAAGCTTGCAGGAAATGATACTATCCTATCATTTGGGGATGAAAAATCGGTTACAGGAGGTACCGGACACATGAGAGAAAAACAAAACAGCGCAGAGTATCAGGAAACGAAACAGCATGGAAGCCGCCTGTTTCCATTTAATATATATCCATGTACGATCCCGCTTGATTTCCCGGTCGTTTCCCTTCACTGGCATAAAGAGATGGAACTGATCTACGTAAAAAAAGGAAAAGGGCAGATCCAGCTCGAAACAGAGAATTATGAGGGGAATCCAGGCGATATTTTTGTGGTGACTCCGGGTACGCTGCATTCCATTCACAGAATAAAAGGATATGCCATGGAGTACGAAAATATTATCTTTGAGATGGATTTTCTCGGAGAAGGCGCGGCAGATCTCTGCGCGGGAGAGTTTTTGGTGCCGCTTGCATCGGGACACCTACTTCCTCCTGTATGTATTCGGAAGGGGGAGGAACACTATGAAGCACTCAAAAGGTGTCTTGTACAGATGGAAGAGTTATGTGAAAAAAAGGAGAAAGGATATGAACTGGGAGTAAAAGCCGCCGTGCTGCAGATAATCTTTCTGCTGATCAGAAAATATCCTTCTATAGAAGAAATATCCTCTCCTGATCGGGAACGGCTGAAAGAAGTTCTTCAGGAGATTGGTGAAAAGATCGATCAGAGTCTGACTGTTTCGGATATGGCAAAATTTTGTGGATTAAGTGAGAGTCATTTCATGCGCTGGTTCAAAAAAATGACGGGGGACAGTTTTGCTTCTTATATAAATGACCGTCGGCTTGCAAATGCGGCAGAAGCATTGCGCCGAACCGATGATAAAATATTGTCTGTTTCACAGGATGCTGGTTTTTCAAATTTGTCAAATTTTAACCGACAGTTTAAGAAACGATATGGAATCACACCAAAAGAATACCGAAAAGTTTCGAAATTTTGAAAAAAATTATGGCAATGGTGTGTACAGCAGCAATGATCAGCGGAGCATCAGCTCCTGTATGGGCAGCTGATGATACAGAGACTGCGGCAGAAGCAGCAGAAGAAACGGCAGAATAAGATTTTACATTTCTTAATTAATAAATGATCAATAAAGGTACCATGGCTCCGAAAAGGTCTATGGTACCTTTTGTTGATACATGTCGATGTTTTTGTAAAAAACTTCAAAAAGGTGTTGACAGCCCGGTTGGAAAGTGTTATTCTAACTGAGCTGTCACGAAGAATTGTTTCTTCTGAATAAACAATTTGAAATGTTTTGAAAAAAGCAAAAAAAGTTGTTGACAATCCGGTGAGGATGTGATAGAGTAAACAAGTCGCCTGAGAGCGACACACAAACATCAAAAAAGCTTCGAAAAAACTTGAAAAAAGTACTTGACAAGCACTGATGAATGTGATAAAGTAAACGAGCTGTCTGAGAGACAGTCAGTTAAGAACCTTGATAACTAAACAGTGAAACACATACGATTCTCGAAAAATTTCTTTTTAAATTCAAGAACAAAACCTTAAAACAGTAAAACGAGAGATAGCTAGTTGTTATCTTGAGTGAATCAAACA
>OLNC01000203.1_pt1 | contig 70467 bp, 82 predicted proteins | sample 1672011 | NCBI WGS metagenome assembly OLNC01 (sample SAMEA3136636, study PRJEB25190) | human gut metagenome | biome: human gut; feature: human-associated habitat; material: faeces | place: Austria | collected 2013
TTGATGTTTGTTGTTGTTGCGGAAGAAAGTTCTTTTTTAGCTTTCTCAGCTGCTTCTTTCAGTCTCTGAAGAGCCATCTTATCATTGCTTAAGTCTACGCCTTCTGCTTTCTTGAATTCTTCGATCATCCAGTCTGTAACTTTCTGGTCAAAGTCGTCACCACCAAGACGGTTGTTACCTGCTGTGGAAAGAACTTCGATAACCCCATCACCAATCTCGATAACGGATACATCGAATGTACCACCACCTAAGTCGTAAACCATGATTTTCTGTTCTTTTTCGTTGTCAAGTCCGTATGCAAGAGCTGCTGCTGTAGGCTCGTTGATGATACGTTTTACATCAAGGCCAGCGATCTTACCTGCATCTTTTGTTGCCTGACGCTGAGCATCGTTGAAGTATGCCGGAACTGTAATAACTGCTTCTGAAACAGTTTCTCCAAGATATCCTTCTGCATCTTTTTTCAGTTTCTGAAGAATCATAGCTGAAATTTCCTGAGGAGAATATTTCTTCTCATCGATTGTTACGCGATAATCTGTACCCATCTCTCTCTTGATGGAAGAGATTGTTCTGTCTGCATTTGTTACAGCCTGACGTTTTGCAGGTTCACCTACCAGACGCTCACCTGTCTTTGTGAAAGCGACTACTGAAGGTGTAGTTCTTGCTCCTTCTGTATTTGCGATAACGGTCGGCTGTCCGCCTTCCATTACAGCTACACAACTGTTTGTTGTACCTAAGTCAATACCAATAATTTTTCCCATGATAATGTTCCTCCTGTTTAATATCTGAAATAAAAATTAATTAGCTACTTTTACCATACTGTGGCGGACTACAAATCCTTTATAGGTGTATCCTTTCTGAAGTTCCTCCACAATAATATTATCTCCAACGGATTCATCTTCTACATGCATCACTGCATTGTGAAGATCCGGGTTGAATTCTTTGTCAACGGCTTCGATCGGCTCTACTCCCAGGCTCTCCAGTGTAGTGGTGAGCTGTTTGTAGATTTTTTCCATGCCCTCAGCAAACGGATCACCTTCCGTTGCCTGTGCAAGGCCTCTTTCAAAGTTATCTACCACCGGAAGGATTTTCTCAATAATATCCTTCGCTCCGATGATGTACATGCTGGATTTTTCTTTTTCCGTACGTTTACGGAAGTTATCAAACTCAGCCATGTTTCGTTTTAAACGGTCTGTCAGATCTTCGATCTGCTGTTCCAGTTTATTATCTTTTTTCTTTTTGCCAAAGAAAGATGTCTTTCCTTTTGATTCTTTTTCTTCTGCGGCTTCCGCTTCTTTTTCTCCTTCCGGATTCTCTCCTGCGGTTGCCTCCGGTGATTCTTCGACTGGTTCTGTTACAGGTTCTTCAGTCTCCGGAATTTCTTTCTCTGCTTCGTCCTGCACACCAGTTGTTTTTGTTGTTTCTGACACGTTTCTTCTACCGCCTTTCCAGTTTGACAGCTAACTGTCTTGGTTGTTTTTATTTTTTTTGAATACCTCGTCGAGTTCGACCTTGAGGGTCTTCAGACTATTTACTACATTTTCATAATCCATTCGCTTCGGTCCTACGATACCGATTGTTCCATGCATGCCCTCGCCCAGTTCATAAGTAGCAGTAACAACACTGCAGTCTTTCATGGTCGAGATCGGAAGTTCATCACCGATGTACACCTGAACTCCGGTATTATCATCCGCCATCCGTTCTTTGACCAGATCAACCAGCTGCTGCTTTTCTTCGAAAGTAGAAATCAGCTCGGTTGCCTTCGTCTTGTCGGACAGTTCCGGATATTTAAAAAAGTTCGTCGCACCTGACGTATAGATTTCCAGATCATCTTCATCAACATGAATCGTAGCTGCAACTGCATCCAGTACTCTTGCAACCAGTCCGCTGTGAATACCTGCCTGTTCTTTCAGTCTGGCAATCATTCCCAGATTGATATCCTGAATCGGCAGTCCGTTCAGATTGGTATTAAGAAGTAAATTCAGTTTCAGGAGTGTCTCATCATCCATCTCTTCATCCAGATCAATAATCTGGTTACGAATGACATTTCCCTCACATACAACCACTGCTACAAGCTGCTGTTCATTAACACGGGACAACTGAATAAATTTCAGTTTGTTTCCGCTGTACTGGGGAACCGAAACCATCGTTGCATAATTTGTATTGGAAGCAAGGACGCGTGCTACATTCTTAAGCACTTTTTCCATCTTGTCTGTCTTCTCAATCATCAGATTACGAATCTCTTCGATCTCGTCTTCCTTTTCCTTCATCAGCTCATCCACATAAAGGCGATAGCCCTTGTCAGAAGGGATTCTTCCTGCCGACGTATGTGGCTGTACGATGTAGCCCATATCTGTCAAGTCAGACATCTCATTCCGGATCGTTGCTGAGCTGACATTCAGATCGGCGTCCTTGGATATCGTCCTTGAACCGACCGGTTCACCTGTCTCCATGTATGTCTTAATGATTGCTTTCAGGATTCGTTTCTTACGATCCGTCAACTGTTCATCCATGTTCCCAGCTCCTTTCCGCCTTATTTGTTAGCACTCAACAATAAGGAGTGCTAACATCTATACTGTTAAGATAGCACTGTCATTATTGTTTGTCAACAGATAATTTTTAATTTTTTTAAAAATCAAAAAAATCACAGTACAGACACAAATCGGGAAAATCTGTCTTTCCACTCTGTTACTTTGTGTCAGATCTACTGTGATTATGTAAAATTCTGTTCTTAATTTATTGTAAATAGATCTTTCTGCAGATATGTGCTGCTTCCTCAGATTCCGCTTCTGCGGATTGCATCTATTACCTCGCGGATCTTATCCGGCGGCAGTACAAGCGCAAAACGTACATATCCTTCTCCATGCGGTCCGAAACTTGCACCAGGAGTTACGATAACGCCAGCTTTTTCCATCAATTCCATACAGAATGCCATACTGTCAGTGCGTCCACCCGGAATTCTTGCCCAGACAAACATGGTTCCTTTTCCATTTGGAAGATCCCAGCCGATTTCACGAAGACCATTGCAAAGTGCATCACGTCTTTCCTGATACATATTGCACTGCTCCTGTACACTTTCCAGCGGACCGTTCAGTGCCGCAATAGCTGCTTTCTGTATTGGAAGGAACATGCCAAAATCAATCTGGCTTCTTAATTTGCGAAGTGCTGCGATCACATCCGGACGGCCTACCAGAAAACTGATTCTCGCACCGGTTACATTAAAGGACTTGGAAAGGCTGAAAAATTCCACGCCAACTTCCCGCGCTCCTTCTGTAGAAAGGAAGCTTCCGCCATGCGCTCCATCAAAGATAATATCACTGTATGCATTATCATGAATGATCAGAATATCATACTTACGCGCAAACTCTACGATTTCTTCGTACAGCCCTGGCGCGGCAATACTTCCGACCGGATTGGACGGCAGGGAAACAACCATGTATCTGGCTTTCTTCGCCACTTCTTCCGGGATATCCTTTACATATGGAAGGAAATCATGTTCTGCCACCAACGGATAATAGTAAGGTTTCGCGCCTGCCATCAGACTTCCTGCGGCAAATACCGGATAACATGGATCCGGAAGCAGTACCACATCGCCTTCATCACAAAGTGCCATCCCCAGATGTCCCATGCCTTCCTGACTTCCGTAAACGGTCATGACCATATCCGGTGTCAGTTCCACATCAAATCGTTTCTTATAATAAGTACAGACTGCCTCAAGCAATTCCGGAAGATCACGAAGACTGTACTTCCAGTTATCGTCATCCATTGCCGCTTCTGCAAGTGCTTTCTTGATGTGCTCCGGTGTCTTAAAGTCCGGTGTTCCCACACTCATATTATAAATTTTCATACCCTGCTGCTCCAGCTCCATACGTCGGTTATTCAGGGATGCAAAGATTTCTTCTCCAAATCTGTCTAGTCTTTTGGAAAACTGCATATTTCTATCCTTCTTTCGTGTCGTGCTCGTTCCATTTTAGCACGCTCTCCATCACTGTACAAGCGTAAAGTAAAAATTAATCACCTGCTGCGCGGATAAGCTCTGACATTTTCCCTGTAGCTCAGGAATCCATCTCATCCAGATTTTTCTTAAGCTCGATCATCTTATCACGCAGTTCTGCGGCCTGTTCGAAATTCAGGTCTGCGGCCGCTGCACGCATCTGCTTTTCCACCTGTCCGATAAGTTTTGTCAGTTCTTTCCTTGTCATGGATTCCGGATCTTTCTTCAGTTTATCTTCTGTCTCAGCAACGGCCCTGGAAACAGTAATCAGATCGCGTACCGCTTTTTTGATCGTGGTCGGTGTAATTCCATGTTCTTTATTGTATGCCTCCTGGATACTTCTTCTTCGCTCAGTCTCCTGAATTGCCTTTCGCATAGAATCCGTCATCACATCAGCATACATAATAACATGACCTTCGCTGTTACGGGCAGCACGTCCGATCGTCTGGATCAGAGAAACTTCTGAACGCAGGAATCCTTCTTTATCCGCATCCAGAATGGCTACCAGTGTGATTTCCGGAATGTCCAGGCCTTCTCGCAGAAGATTGATTCCTACCAGTACATCAAAAACGTCCAGACGCATATCCCTGATGATCTCCGCGCGCTCAAGGGTATCAATATCTGAGTGGAGATAACGTACACGAATGCCGACATCTTTCATATAATCCGTCAGATCTTCCGCCATACGTTTTGTCAGTGTCGTGATAAGAATCTTATTGCCCTTTTCTACTTCTTTATTGACTTCTCCGATCAGGTCATCGATCTGCCCTTCCACCGGACGCACCTCAACCTTCGGATCCAGAAGTCCGGTCGGGCGGATGATCTGCTCTGCGCGGAGCATCTCATGATCCGCCTCATACTGTCCCGGTGTCGCCGAGACAAACATCACCTGATCCAGTTTGTTTTCGAATTCATCAAAACTCAACGGACGGTTGTCCTTCGCAGACGGCAGGCGGAACCCATAATCCACCAGTGTCTGTTTACGGCTCTGATCACCGGCATACATACCGCCAACCTGTGAGACAGTTTTGTGGGACTCATCTATAATAAGAAGAAAATCATCTTTAAAATAGTCCATCAGCGTATACGGCGGCTGTCCCGGTGCCAGTCCGGTAAGGTGTCGTGAGTAATTCTCAATGCCGGAACAGAATCCGGTTTCTTTCATCATTTCTACATCAAAATTCGTTCTCTCGGCAATACGCTGTGCTTCGATCAGCTTGTCCTCACCTTTGAAACAGGCAACCTGTTCCTTCATTTCTTCGAGGATGGCATCTGCGGCTCTCTGAATCTGGCTCTGTGGCACAACATAATGAGATGCCGGAAAAATCGCAGCATGTTTCAGTTCACTGCGGATTTCGCCCGTCAGGACATCTACTTCTGTAATGCGGTCGATCTCGTCTCCGAAAAATTCTACGCGGATCGCATGGTCAGAATAGTTGGCAGGAAAAATCTCCAGTACATCACCCCGCACACGGAATGTACCTCGATGAAAATCCATTTCATTACGGTTGTACTGAATGTCGATCAGCTCTTTGATCACATCATCTCTGTCTTTCTCCATTCCCGGACGAAGTGAGATCATCATATCAAAGAACTCTTCCGGCGCACCCAGACCATAAATACAGGAAACAGAGGATACAACGATTACATCCCTGCGCTCACAGAGAGCCGCCGTTGCCGATAATCGCAGCTTATCGATTTCATCATTTGTGGAGGCATCTTTTGCAATATAGGTGTCTGTAGATGGTACATATGCCTCCGGCTGGTAATAATCGTAATAGGAGACAAAATATTCGACTGCGTTATCAGGGAAGAATTCTTTCATTTCGCCGTAAAGCTGCGCCGCCAGTGTTTTATTGTGTGCAAGTACCAGAGTTGGTTTATTTAATTGTGCGATAACATTTGCCATGGTAAAGGTCTTACCGGAACCGGTAACTCCCAGCAGAGTCTCAAACTGGTTTCCTTCTTTGAATCCCTTGACCAGTTTCTCGATTGCCTGAGGCTGGTCACCGGTGGGCTTATATTCAGAGTGTAATTCAAAATGATCCATAGTATTCTCCTGTTTTAAAGAAATTTCATTTATTAAAAACTTATCTGTCAGACTTCCACTTCAAACGGCAACCTGTCCAAAATATCTTTCTGTATATCCACGCCCGGATATACTTCGATCAGTTTTAATCCTTTCGGGGTCAGGCGGAAAACGCAGCGTTCTGTTACATAAAGGACTTTCTGGCCATTCTCGATCGCACGTTTTGCCGAAAAACTGACGCTTGATACTTTCTCTACAAACTTGGAAATTTCTCCTTCTTTGTGGATCGTCACGACACCTTTTTCCTGCGTGACTTCCAGTCCTTTTGCATTAAATGTCATGCAGAAAACGACGGTCGGTGTTTTTGCTGTAATATTTGCAAAGCCACCGATACCAGCAAATGCTCCCGTGCCACGGTGCGCATTGATATTTCCATGGCGGTCGACTTCCAGTGCTCCCATAAAACAAACATCCAGACCACCGTTATCATACAGGTCAAACTGGTTTGCCATATCGTAAACAGAAGCAGCTCCGATCATCGCTCCGAATACCTCTCCCGAAACAGGAAAACCGCCGATTCCACCAGATTCCACGGTCAACGTGATCATATCCAGCATCCCACTCTTTCGTGCATATCTGGAAACCGTCTCCGGAATCCCGATTCCAATGTTTACAATATCATCCACTCGCAGTTCCTTGGCTGCCCTTTTTCCGATAATGTTCGCAGGAATGTTATTTTTGCGTTGTTTCTGGGAAAGCTCATGAATTTTCTCATTCCATGTATGCCATTCTTTGTACGGGATCTCAAAACTTCCGGTCAGTGCCGTGTATGCTTCATTTCGCTCTTCCGGCTCCGCCACAACGATCGCATCGACCAGACATCCCGGAATGATGGCATTACGCGGACGGGATGGTGTATCTACCAGCCGGTCCACCTGTACAATCACTTTTCCACGGTTCGCCTTGACTGCCTGACAGATAGACAATGCATCTCCTGACATATACATATCATCAAAGGTAATGTTTCCTTTACGATCGGCCGCTGTACCTTTTATGAGTGCAATCGTAATCTTCGGAAGTTTATAATAAAGAAACTCTTCTCCATCCACTTCCACATATTTGACCAGAGAATCATCAATCGAAATACGGTTGATTCCCGGTCCTTCTCTTCGCGGGTCAACGAAAATATCCAGTCCAACCTTTGACAGCGCTCCCGGAAGACCTCCTGCCTGTGCACGAATCGCGTGCGAAATACATCCCAGGGGCAGATTATATGCTTCAAACCGGTCTTCAAGCACCAGTTTCTTCGTGCTCATCATAGCCCCGAAGTGGCCGCAGATCAGCTTGTCTACTGCGCCCTCGCGAATATATCCTTCTGCATTATGTTCCTCATCCCATACTCCGAATCCGGCACTTGATACGATTGTCAGATGCGTCGGTGACTGCATTTTCTGGTATCTCCGGTACAATGCCTCATGGAGCTCCGTCGGGTTTTCGATTCCTACAAATGAATTGACACAGATACAGTCTCCATCCCGTATCAGACGGATTGCCTCATCTGCATTCATGATCTCATACATATATTGTTCTCACTTTCAAATTTCTCTTTCGCATACACTCTTTTCATATCTGTCTGTCATAAAAGATTTTTTGTTTCAGTATACCATATTTTGACATTCATATCTATCTCAGCATACTACTTTAAATCAAAATAAAACAGGAGACTGCGCCCCTGTCTTTGCAGAAGCATGGCAGTTTCCACTCCTATAGCCAGAAAAAAATACAGGGCAGACGTTTCATCTGCTCTGTATTTGATGACTTCTTTTTTATTTTAGTTTTATTCTACTTCTTCCGGCTCCATGCTCAGTACATGGTCTTCATTGTTTACGACATCATATTTCTGTCTGTATTCATTGAAATATGTGTAGTATTCCCAACTGTCTGTCGGATAGATCTTGGAGTCATGAATATGCGGATCTGTATCTGTCTCGCCACTCTTAAGAAGTGCTGTCATCGCACTTGCACTGTGCGCTGCAATACGTCCGAAACTGTTGAGGATATCATTAAATACCGTTCCTTCTTCCAGTCCGCATTCACCCTTGCTCAGACGCTCTACATGATGCATCTTGAGCTCGTCACAGAGATTTGTAATAACAGCTCCCAGCGGTGCAACTCTCTGTGCAGCTTCCTTGTCATCTTTCATAAAGGCATTGCAGGTTACATTGATTTCCTCACGGACAGCCCCCATGACGATATTTAACTCATCCCATGCTGCCTGTGAAAACTGTGTATGGTTGTCATGCATTTCATTTGCCATATGTGCAATATAAGAAGCATGATCTCCAATGCGCTCAAAGTCATTGATCGTATGCAGATACAGGGAAACCTGTGTGGTCTGCGCTGTGTTCATCTCGCGCTTTGTAAGCTGGATCAGGTACTCACCCAGACGGCTCTCATATTTGTCGATCAGATCTTCCTTACGCTGAACTTTATCGTACTTATCCTGCTGATAATCATTCAGAAGGTTCATCGCACGGTTGACGTTTTTACGGAGTTTCTTGGACATTCCATTCATTGCACGGTGACACTGTGCGATTGCAAGTGCAGGATAATTGATCAGACGTTCCTCAAGAAGGTCAAAATCCGCTTCATCTTCAAGCTCTTCTGCACTGTCCTTAACCAGATAACAAACAAGCTTCTCAAGTTTCGGGATAAACGGGAACAGTACTACAACCGTCGCCACACGGAATACGGTATTCAGTGCTGCGATTGTTACCGGTGTCATGATCATATCCATAAATCCGAAATGTACAAATGCATTTACAGTATAGAAGATCACTGACCACATGATCAGACCGAATAAGTCATTCATAAGATAGATCAGAGCTGTTCTCTTACCATTCTTATTGGCACCGATTGCGGAAATCAGAACCGGACAGGCTGCACCGACACCGATACCAAGAACGATCGGAAATGCACTGGCAAAGGTCAGGATTCCGGTTACAGAAAGTGCCTGCAGTACACCAACCGTTGCTGATGCACTCTGAAGGACTGCAGTAAATGCAATACCTACCAGAATACCGGCGATCGGATTGGAAAACATAGTAAGCATATCGATAAATACTTCACTCTCACGAAGCGGTGCCACTGCACCACTCATGGTCTGCATACCTGTCATCAGAATTGCAAAACCGAGCATAATATTTCCGACATTTTTATGAACGGAACGCTTACAGAACATTCTTAATATAATACCAATTACCGCGACCACTGCTGAAATAGTTGCCGTAGATAAAATACTGGCAATACCTCCGGATCCCTGAATATAGGAAAGACAGAGTATCCAGCCGGTAATACTCGTTCCGATGTTTGCTCCCATGATGATACCGATTGCCTGTTTCAATTTCATCATACCGGAGTTTACGAAGCCAATAACCATAACGGTCGTTGCTGAAGAGGACTGAATTACACTCGTTACACCGGTTCCCAGTGCAACACCCTTCAGCGGAGTGTTTGTCATTCGATACAGAAACGCTTCAAGTTTGTTGCCAGCGACCAGTTTCAGGCCGTCTCCCATGAGTGACATTCCGAATAAAAATAATGCCACACCTGACAGCAACGATAAAACCATTGAAAAAATTGCCATAAAATTCTCCTCTGTTGTCTCTCTGTCCTTCTGTTACGGACCGACACCTTCTGTAAAATCTCGTATTTTTACATTCTTTTAACTTGGGTTTATCCTTTTTTTAACATTCCTAATCTATTATGCCATATCAAACGTATGATTACAATATTTGATTTTTTGAAATAAAAAAATTTATCTTTCCTTTTTTCGGAACGTTTTACCCTCAAGCCACGGAAAACAGTTCTTTACGACTGCGATCACACCGCATTCTATCAGCATAAGCTCTGCAAGGATTCCGGTACACTCCAGATAATAGCGAAGTCCCGCCACATTCGACAGCGTATACATGGATTTCCATCCGTTGATGACCAACCCTTTAAATCCGAGTGTACCATGCGTTGCCATAATGATCAGGGAATTCTTTCCACAAAAGCTTAAGAATTCCATCTTACACCAGTTTTCGAGATATTCGAACAGCAGGATTGTGCCTGCTGATCCCAGAGCCCCATTAAACCAGAACATGATCTGGCTTTTTCCAAGTCCCATAAGGTTCAGATCTACACCACCATTTCTCTGAGCAAGTAAATATATAGCAATAGATGCAACAATTCCAACAATTCCCTTCAGATGTTTCTGTTTTATATGAAGCACTGCAAAATAAAACAGATATCCCATCCCAACAAAACCAAAGCCTACAATTCCTTTACTGAGTGCAAGCAGCGGATACGAAATGATCTTATAAGTACTTCCCTCATACATCTGCTTCAGCATAGGGAAAAAGTAAACGGATGCATACCATGTGAAAACTGCCGTACCGACTGCCGCCAGAACTTTGATTTCTTTTCTGCTTTTTATTACAAAAATAAAAAACACCTGTGCAAAAAACAGTGTCGGCAGAAACCACAGAGCGCTGATTCCCCTGAAACTGAATGTCATATATGCCTGCAGCAGGAATCTCTTAACAATATCTGTTGTTGATTTCCATTTCATGATACCTACGATCACATTATAGATCATCACAAACGCACTGTATCCAAAATACGGTATCAGCAGACTCTTTGCATGTTTTTTGATGTATTCTCCGGTTGACATCTTGCGAAAACTCTGACGCATTGCCAGAAGATAACCGGAAACAAAATAAAACACCGCAAGTTTATAGGCTCCAAACCAAATATCAATCGGGTTCCCAAGTTTTGTGATATGTCCGAAGACCACCATCAGGATTCCCCAGCCTTTTGCCGCATCCAGGTATTTTTTTCTCTCTGTTGTTCCAACAGAATCACTCATATGTTTCATCCTCGTCTTTCTATTTGCAGATACATTATAGTATACCGAATCTCTTGATACTTGGCAAGAAAATCCCACATGCTCTAAGCATGGCCAAACGCCTCGCGGATATCGCCTGTGAACAGTTACAATCCCTGGCCATTTATGGTACAATAGCACCAGAAAAGGAGGATGCACATGAATTTACGATTATTTCCCACTCTGAAAAACTATAACCTCCGCAATCTGCCGGGAGATATTTTCTCCGGAATCATTATCGCCGCAGTCTCTATCCCTATCTCGATGGGATATGCACAGATTTCCGGCATCCCGGCAATCTACGGACTATACGGATCTGTTTTCCCGATCCTGTTTTTTGCTTTGTTTTCTACCTCAAAGCAATTTATTTTTGGTGTAGATGCCGCACCTGCCGCCATCGTCGGAAGTGCACTTGCCTCTCTTGGTATTGCCGCTGAATCCCCCGATGCACTTGCCTGTGTACCTGTAATCGCATTTTTTGCCGGACTGTGGCTGCTCATTTTTTATTTCCTGCATGCGGACCGGATCGTTGATTTTATCTCCACCCCTGTTATGGGTGGCTTTATCAGCGGAATTTCTCTTACGATCATCCTGATGCAGATTCCGAAACTTATGGGAAGAGATGCCGGCTCCGGAGAACTTCCGGAACTTCTCCATTATATTTTTCTTGCCGCACGCTCGATCAGTTTGCTTTCTCTTGCTATGGGAATCAGCGCGCTGATTCTGATCCGCATCGGCAAAAAAATCTTTCCGAAGGTTCCGATGTCCATTGTGATCATGATCCTCGGAGTCCTTTCCACCACCTGTTTTCATGTACAGAATCATGGTGTGGTGCTTCTACAGGCAGTCGAACCAGGATTTCCGACATTTCTTATTCCTAAATTCGGAGAGGTTGCTCTTACCCAGACAGTTGGCCGCGGACTGATGGTTGCTGTTGTTATCATGGCAGAAACACTTCTTGCAGAAAATAATTTTGCTTTCAAAAACGGCTATAAATTGAATGACCGACAGGAAATCCTTGCCTGTGCCGCTGGTAATATTTCTGCTTCTTTCGTCGGATGCTGCCCGGTAAACGGAAGTATTTCCCGTACCGCCATGAACGAACAGTATGGTGGCACTTCTCAGGTCGTTTCCCTGACCGCCGGAATCACCATGGCCGTCCTTCTCTTTGGATTTACCGGATTTATCGGTTATCTGCCTGTCCCGGTTCTGACTGCCATCGTCATCTCTGCGTTGATGGATGTCGTAGAAGTACATCTTGCGATCCGCCTTTATAAAGTCAGCCGAAATGAATTTTATATTTTCATGGCAGCCTGTATCAGTGTATTGTTCCTCGGAACCATCTATGGTGTACTGATCGGCATCATTCTGTCATTTGTAGCAGTAATCCTGAAAGCAACTGCACCGCCGCGTTCTTTCCGCGGTATCATTCCCGGCAAAGAATCCTATTATGACCTCGGTCGAAACCGGCATGCTTATCCGATACAGCATGTCATCATTTATCGTTTCAATGAAAACCTGTTTTTCGCAAATGCGAAGGTTTTTCATGAGGACCTTGAAAACAGTCTGAAAGAAGACACAAAAGTCGTGATCGTAGACGCTTCTTCAATCAACTCCATCGATATCACCGCTGCAGACCGGATTGAGGCAATTGCTTCTAATATGAAAAGACGTGGTATTCAGTTTTATATTACAGAACATTCTTCTTCTCTCAATGAACAGATGCGAACGCTCGGCATCGGCCATCTGATCAAAGAAGGCTGCGTGCGAAGAACCATCCTCGCGGCACTTAACGATGCAGGTATCCATAGACCCTATAACCTCGAGATACCGGAATCCGAGAAAAAACTGGCAGAACTTCGAAGTCATTCCCATCTCCCTGCTGAAGAAGAAGATACTCTTGAAGAATTTGCCTGGGCATTCGGTAAAGAAACCGTTCAGGAACTGGAACAGGCAACTCACACAATTATCGAACATCTGCACCAGATGCCGGATATCGAACGACTTTCTGATGAAGGTATCAAAGAACATTTCGAAAGCTGGCACACTCTTGGTGCACTGGATGAAGATGAAATTCTCCACCGTATCGAATTACATATCGATGAACTTCCTGAAGAAATGCACAAAGAGCACCGACATATCGTGGAACTTATTGAAAAGCGCCGAACCCGCATCCGCGAGAAGGTACTGGAAGAACATCCTGAACTTGCCGCCAGACTGGAGCAGAACCGTATCCGTTTGGAAAAACGTCTTGAAAAACAAAATCCGGAAGCCCTGCGCAAATGGAGAGAATGGAAAAAGAGGGAGTGACTTCCCTCTTTTTTATCATCATCTGATATAAATTCCATCCGCCCCCATATACGCACCTTCCGGACATTTTTCTTTATCTGCTTTTTTTCTCATCTCAGCAATAACTTTGTAGTCTGCATCCATCAGTTTCTGTAAAAGTTCTCTTGACATTCCAATCTGAATTCGGCGCTCCTCCGTCTGTTCCTGATTATCTGAAAAATAGGGAATTGTAAATGTTACTTCTGCAAAGGAATCATACAATCTCAAATTGCTTTCTCTGTCAAAAAACAGCTCACGGATCGGATGATAATATGCTTCAAAATAGTCTTCCGTATGGAACTGCACCGGTTCTCCGTCTGCTTTACCGGAAGCCTGTCTCAAGATTCCACATAAATAACTGTGATCATAATAAGTCATACATACAACTGCCGGATCCGGTTTCACACCATTCAATGTACCGATTGCCTCCAGCTGCTGAGTACCTTTTTTCAGTGCCTGTTCACGGCGGTTACTTCCGCCCTTCGCTTCCCATGCACTCCAGCTTCTATCTACAGGATTGTATCCCACCATTTCCGGGCGCCATTCGCTTGCAAAAAAGTCATTATACTCACTGTGATCCATCTTCTTTATCAGATTCAAATGTGTTAAATACTCATCTCCATACAATCTGTGACTGAGCAGTTTCGTAAAAAACATACCCATATAATAAGAAATCACACTTTTTTCCGAAGAATCCAGATATGCCGTCTTCTGAGACTTTTTCAACCGGTCTCCCTCTGTATCCAGTGCCATTTCCACCAGAAACACCTTATATAACATTTCCAGACGTTTTTTTTCCGGATAAGCAATGGTCAGCCTCTGTATCGGCATTCCACAGGTTATGATCTCATGAAGGAGTTCTTTATTGGAAAATTCCAATTCAATCGTATTACCTGTCAGACCATTTTCACTGTCACTCTCTTCTTTTTCAAGTGATATTGTATAATTTTTTTCTTCTGTTAAAATCATTGCTGTACTCTCCGAACTCTACAGAAGGGCAGTCCCCTGCCCTTTCTTAATTTTATCACTTTATTTCATATAAGTATTTAACCATTGATATACTTTCGCCTGTCTTGTTTTATATGTACCAACCTGATTTCCGCTGTCTGAAGCAAGCGCTTTATAAACATTACTCAGATTATATGGTTTTTTTGTTTTGGCAAGCACACGGGGAACTGCGCTGTAACCACCCTGATGTTCAATATTGATAAACATACCCACTGCCTTTATATCTGTAATGCCCAAAGTACGGATTGCCTTCTCCATCTCGGTAATCTGCTGATACATCAGCTGATCCTGACATTTCTTTCCGATATCTGACTTAATAATATTTACAATACGTTTTTTATAAGTAGTCTTTTTATAAGTAGACCAGTTAGATTTCTGTACGTCATTCCAGAGCTTGCCGTCTTTGTCATATGTTTTCCATTCGGCATCTCCCATCGTGGTATGGATCAGTTTCAAAAGTCTCTGTGCTTCTGTCGCATACCATTGTCCCGCACCAATCGTAATCGCATGCTCAATGCTGCTGTTTGTGTATGCCTTTGTAAATGCACCGTAATTCTGGTTTCCATATACCTGTCCACCGGTTTCCACTGCGTAGAGAATCTTTTTCATGACATCTTTCTGTGTTGCGGTAAAAGCACTCTGACTGACAACAGCTGCTTTTGGTGTTTTTACACTTTTACTCTGCTTTATCGCTGCCATGTATTTTATGCCGCCGGCTTTCTTATATGCCCTCACGGTATATACATATTTTGTATCACCGGCCGCCGTTGTATCTGTATAAGACGTATTTTTTTTATTTACATCTGCAATCAGTTTCCACTTACCCCCGGATGCTTTTCGATAAATCCTGTAGCCATCCAGCTTTGAAACAGACTTCCAGGAAAGTTTTACCTGCGAACTTGACAGTACCTTAGGTGTAACCGTTGTCTTATATGGGCGGGTTGCCCCCTTTACCGCAGTATATCTGCTGTATACAAATTTACTTTTTTGTTTGCCATAAGCCTTTACCGCATACTGATATGGTTTTCCGGTTCCGAGATTACGGTCTGTATACGTTGTCGCAGAACTTCCTACCATGGCAATTCTTTTATAGGCATGTTTTACAGATTCACGTCGATAGATCACATATCCGTCTGCGCCTGAGCATTTGTTCCATTTAATCTTCAGTGCTGTATTACTGGAGCCTGCAATCGTTGCCTTTACATTGGTCTTTTTGACTCCGGAAGCCGCACTGACAGAAACAGCTGATACTAAAACAGCTACTGTCAGAAACAGCATCAGCATAACTCCTGTAATTGCTTTTCCGCTCTTTTTGCTTTTATTCATAAATATCGTTCCCTTCTCAAAATATAGAATGTCCCCTTGTATATTTTAAAAAAAAACGAAGTAAAAAGCAAGCAGTTTTTACATTTTCTTTAATTTTGTTAATTCTATATTACATCCAGTGCTTTCTGAAGCTGATTATCTTCCTCATGTGTGATCTCATCTTTGTTCAAAAGTTCAGACGCAAGCTTCACTTCCACATCCGGCTTGATTCCCACTTTATTGATGGAATTTCCATTTGGTGTATAGTAATTGGAAACAGTCAGCTTTACCGCACTTCCATCGCTTAACTGGCGAAGTTCCTGTACCACACCCTTGCCATAAGTCGTTGTTCCGACAATCGTACCGACTCCATGATCCTGCACGGCTCCTGCAAAAATCTCAGATGCACTTGCACTGTTTTCATTCACCAGTACGGCAAGCGGCATATCCAGCTGATGTTTCCCATCACAGGTTTCTTCTTCCCTGTTGCCGTATTTGTCCTCCGTATACACAATCAGTCCCTCAGGAAGGATTTCTCGAAGAATATCGCAGACTGAGGTCAGGAGTCCGCCAGGGTTGTCTCGAAGATCAATGACAAGACGCTCCATTCCTTTATCTTTTAATTCAGTAAACATATCTTTGTACTGCTGCGGAGTAACTCCTGTAAACTGTGTAATCTGAATATAGCCGGTCTTTTTATCCAGCATTTCTCCAAATACAGACGGCAGTTCCACGTCCGTCACATCCACACTGATTTCACGGGATTTTTCCTCATTTTCACGAAACACTGTAAGAACAATTGTCTTATCTTTGTTCTCTCTGATCAGGGAAACCACATCTGAAAGCTCCATATCCGTTACATCAGTATCATTGATTGCCGTGATCACGTCACCTGTCTGCAGCCCGGCATCCGCCCCGGGACCGCCTTCATAGCACTCTGCGATCTGCACTCCACCATTTTTATTTTTCTGGATGGAAACACCGATACCTGCATAGGCGCCATCCGTCGAAGCTGTCTCCTGAGCATATTCATCAGCAGTATAATATCTGGAATAAACATCTCCAAGGCCGTAGACCAGACCGGCATAAACACCCTCTGCCATCTCATCATTATCCACCTCGCCCAGATATTCCTGGTCTATCATTTTCTCCAGATATTCTATTTTCTGTACATGTGAAGAATCCGAGAGAACTCCGTTATATTGCCGCTGCTGCACGAATTTCACTCCGCCCGATGCAAGCGCCACGACCAAAACACCTGTCAGAACTCCCGATGCATATTCTTTATGTTTCATTTTCCTGTCCTTCCTTAAGCCTGTCTGTATATTAATATACCACAAACGGCATGGAACCAAAAGTCCCATGCCGCGTGATATTGATATTTTATTATACTCTTAAATGCTTTCTTGTCGTCCAGATACTTCCGATAAAACCGATTCCGATTCCCAGAAGGAGTCCTATTGGAAGAAGCACCTGATAAATCTGCCATACCGGGATAAAATCAACCACTCCGGTCAGTACATTAAACTTCGTCAGAACAAATTCAACTGCCGTATTGTACAGGAAATACAATGCTGCCAGCGGAATTGCCGCACCGATCACACCAAGTACCATACCTTCGAGAACAAACGGTGCTCGTACAAATGCGTCGGTCGCACCAATGTATTTCATAATTCCAATTTCTTCCTTACGTACAGAAATACCTACAGAAACAGTATTGCTGATAAGGAAAATGGAAATCAGCAGAAGAATTGCAATGATGATAATGGATGCATAGGAAACCAGTTTATTAAAACTTCCAAGTGTATTGGCTGCCTGCTCAGACTGATTTACCTCACGGACATGCTCCAGACTCTGAATGTAATTTACCAGTTCTGTCTGCTTTTCGATCTGATTCAGATAAACCTGATAGTTGGATGAGTTCACAAGCGGGTTATCGTCTTTGAATCCATCTGCTGCGTCGGATCCCTGAAAATATTTATCCTTGAAATTCTGCCATGCCTGATCTCCGGATTCAAATTCGACACGTTCTACTTCCGGACGTGCCTGAATCAGATTTCCAACTTCCTGCATCTGCTCATCCGTCGTTCCTTCATCGAAGAAGACCGTAACCGGCACTTCCTGTTCTACTTTGTGTGCGATATTGTCCACATTAGTCACAAGTGAATAAAAAACTCCTACCAGAAAAATACAGGCTGCCATTGTAATAATGGATGCAAGTGAAAACATCCAGTTTCTTTTTATATTTTTCACTCCCTGCTTGAGGGTATACCAGATCGTACTAGGCCTCATGATATTCTCCTTCCTTCTCATCGCTGACGATCACACCGTCATGCATGGTAACCACTCGCTTTTTCATTGCATTAACGATTTCTTTATTATGGGTTACCACAAGAACTGTCGTACCGCGCTCGTTGATCTGCTCGAGAAGTTTCATGATTTCTTCGGAAGTCTTCGGGTCAAGGTTACCGGTCGGTTCATCTGCCAGAAGAATATCCGGACGATTTACAAGTGCTCTTGCAAGTGCAACTCTCTGCTGCTCTCCACCCGACAGCTCATCCGGGAATGATTTGTATTTCTCTGCAAGACCGACTTCCTGAAGCACCTCAGGAACACGTCTTCTAATCACACGTGTCGGTCTTCCGATAACACGTTGTGCAAATGCAACGTTTTCATATACATTACGGTCTTTCAACAGACGGAAATCCTGAAATACAACGCCAAGTTTACGGCGGTATTTGGCCACACGACGGTGTTTCATCTTTTCCAGACGTTCTCCGCTGACGATCATCTGACCGCTTGTACTGTCAAGTTCTTTCATCAGAAGCTTGATCAGAGTTGTCTTGCCGGAACCACTGCTTCCAACAACAAAGACAAATTCTCCTTTATCTACATGTAAGTTGGCATGGTTCACTGCCGGAAGGCCTTTGCCATACGATTTGCTTACATCAATGATATCAATCATCGTTTCCATAATCTCCTCCTGTATATATACATAAAAAATGCCGCCAGCGTACCAGCAGCATCTTATCGCTTTCTGCGGTATAGTTTATTAACATTTCGTAACAATGTTGTAACATATTTCTATGCAGAATGCAACCCTTTTTATTGATTTCATGGATTTTTCATATTTGGCATTAATACTCCAAGGTTTCCATATACTTCATAAAACAATTTCAAGTTTTTTGGTGTATTCCACAGTTATCTATTCTATCCTAGAATCCTTGTAATTGCAACGTTTATCTGTGTTTTAACTTTATTTTTGTGTTCTATTATTTCCTATTATACTATACCGTTTTCTACAAATGGTAGGCAAATCGTAGGCAAAAAGATGATACAATATTTCTCCGGCAGACGGGTACCTGCCGGAGTTTCTTCTTAATTATATTACTGTTTCTTCAGATATTTCTTTGCAGCAAATCCATAGTACTTGCCTGCAATCCGGATATAGTTCCATTCTGACTTGTCGGCTGCCTTGATGGTATCGCACACATCCACCAGATTGCCTTTCTTCAGGAGCGGCCATTTTTTAATCGTTGGGTTTTCTTTCCCCGCCCATGAACGAACGTTCAATTCTGTTGCAGTAACCTTTGCAACATACTTCGGTGTCTTGTTCAGTTTAACCGCCGTCGCTGTTGATGTCTGATTAGCAGCTGTGCCATAATCGATCCAGACATATCCGTCAATCGCAGAATCTGTGAGTTTGTATTTCTTATTCCGGCATGCACCGCCGTTAGCAACTACTCCTGGAGCACTGGAGGTATTGCCTTCGTTTGTATATACGTACTTTGTATCGTATGTGCGCACGGATCCAATGTGTGCACCGTTCCGGAAGATGATCAGTGCGCCTTTCTTTGGTGTCTTCTTCCATGTGCCATTTTCTTTCGCGTGTCTGGTTACGCTCTGACAGTTGTAGAAGCCACCGCCCATAATCTGCAGAGCCTTTTTCAGTCCAAATACTTTTACCAGTTTCCAGAACTGATATACCGCACACCATGGTTGTCCCTGGCATCCCGGCTGTCCCCAGCTGTTAACATCTCGTGCAAACTTTGTGTAATTGTTATATCCTGCATTTCGCTGGAAGTCATCCAGATATACAAGTGTAGCTTTTTCCAGATACGGCTTACCGGTTCCTTCTCCGGCATAGAAATCGCCAAGATCGGTAAATTCTTTCAATTTATCGGTTGTCACTGTTGCTTCCTCCTTCTTTGCTTCTGTATAATCCTTATAAAATACGTTTCTGTCTACCTTACCGGAAATGCCCGGAATAACCGCCTCGCTGGAATACTGCCAGCCCACACCAAAATCCGGGCGGAGTCTTTCAACCACCGTACCGTTGTCGTTTGCTGGGTACCTTGCTACCCAGAAATCGTACTTTTTCAGATGGCTGCAGATCACGTTCACATACCAGTCTACGTTGCAGTAGATTGCGAATTTATAACCTGCAGCTTCGATGATCTCACGGAATGCATCAGCCATCTTGTGGATGCTCTCAGATCCAAGAGCGCGCTGATTATTGTGCTCCAGATCCAGAAATACTGGAAACTGGATTCTTCTACCGTTCAAGACAGAAACAACTTTCCTTGCCTCTGACTGAATTTCGGAAATATTCATGGCATAGGAGTACTTGTATACTCCTACCGGAATCTTATATTTATTACATCCGGCAAAATTGTTTTCGAACTGGCTGTCCTTCACATTTCCAACCTCAGTAATACGGATAATGGCAAAGTCCATTCCATAATCTGACACTTTCTTCCAGTCAATTTTTCCCTGCCACGAAGATATATCAATACCTTTTATTTCCATATCTGCCTCCATTAAAAAAAGAGGACGATCACTCGCCCTCTGAATCTTTGTATTTTGTTCTGTCCCAGATCGATTTTACTTTTTCCCATCCACCGGTTGCCACCAGATATACAATGAATGCGGCAACTACAGAAGCAATAATATAATACCAGGTAATCACCATCTTATAATATGTACATAAAATCACCAATGCCATCGGACACAGGATCAGTGATGTGACCAGAGCCACAATACTTGTAGGAATCTGGTTAAGTCCCGGAAGCTCCTTGATCACCTGCACGATAATCGATACCAGAAACGCAAGCACACCGATCAGCGCCAGTCCATAGGTTACATACTGCATCATTACATTTACGTCCATGTCTTATTCTCCTTTTCTTTTAATATGTAATTCTTCAATTTCCTGTTTCATTTTTGTTACCATGCCATTCCCGCCCAATGCATGATAGGCATCATACATTTCGCAAAAGTTCTGGTAAGCATAGGAAGGAATATCTCCTAATTCCATGTACTTTGCATGATACTCAATCAATTGTGTACGTAACAGGAGCATGGTACCTTTGCTGTTTGCATCCCGGTCTTTTTTCTGATTCTTTAAGAGCCAAACGATATAGCCCAAAAGTACCGGTAATACAATAGTATATGTCTGCATGAGTATTTCTTTCACTTTTTCACTCTTTCTCCGGTTGCGCCGGCACAATTTTCTAAAAATTTAATTTTTAACATACAATGCTGTTACATAGCAGTTTGCCGACGCTGTGGAAGTCGTAGGTGCCGAAACGTCTCGTACATTAAGTGATAAATTATTTCCACTTAATGTATATCCAGTCGTAGTTAAATAACTGCTCGCGAAACTGCATCGCACGATTCCTAAAAGTGTATAACCATCTAATGCAGCACTGATGTTTACAGTCGCAATACCACTTTTCAGAGTTACTTTTTGGGTAAAATTTTTAGTAGTAACATAATCATTCATTTTCGTGTTTAACGCATTGATCTCCAGCTTCTCCTTCAGCCATGCAATCAGTTGCGACACTTTTGTTTTTTTCATTACATTCCCCGTCGCATTAAGGAAATAATCTGTATCTGCCGGTTCTGCATTTTCCGGAAAATCTTCAATCTTTTTTGTTTTTTGTTCATCTGTCATCTGTTAATCCTCCTCTGTCTCAATCAATTCACCATCATCATCAACTACCAATATATTATCGCCATCCTGCATGACCACCGTGTCCCTCTGTACATCAATATAGGAGCCGTCACTGTCTGCCAGCAGATAATCATCATAATCTGACAATAAACAAATATTCTTATGGATCTCTACTGATATTTTAAGGCTTGCCCCGGCAGCAACCGGGTTTGGGATTAAGCTGACATCCACTATCTTAATATTTGCCGCCATCCCATCACCCCGCCTTTATCTTTACATTGTCAACCCACGTTTCACCCGCGATCTCATAGATGTACTTGAATCTGTATGTTCCTGTCTTTTGCGGCTGGATAAATGCTGACAGCTCATGCGCACTGACCTCGCATTCGCCAGAGTCTTCCAATATCTCCTCACCGTCATCATCCCTGTAATACAGCTCCCACCGGGCATTGTCTATTGAAAAGGGAAGATCCGCATCACATTTCGGCTTTACAACCGCGCGAAGGTATCTGGCCTCCGGAAAATCAAACGTGACTTCTGCTACATATGACACTCTCAATCTGATACCCTCCTTCCTGTACAGATCCTGCAAACTGCTCTTCTATAATCTCTGTGCAGTATTTTATTTTTTCACAGCCAACCTGCGCAGACATTTCATTCAACATTACCACTGCCTGTAGTTCATGCCCCGAGATCACAAACAATGCGCTACAACGGAAAGTTATGTTTCCACCATCATCCTCCGCGAATATTTCCGCAGTGTATTTCCCATCATCATTCCAGGGGACATCTATCTGCCAGATGTCCCCATGGTCATGATAAAAGGTGATATCTACGCCATCAGCCTTGCCGTAGACCTTTGACACCATATCAGTCTGTTACTTCTACACTGATAACAAATGTCTTGCCGGCATCAACAGGATTCGGGGTAAGAGTGATGCTCTTGATCGTCGGCGGTGTGGTATCCAGCTTGACGGTTCTTGTGATCGTTGTGGTCTTTCCGGCGGAATCTCTGGCAACGATCGTGATCGTGTTGCTTCCTGCTGCCAGTGTAAGGGCTTTGGAGAAGCTTCCGTCGGATCCTACTGTCACAGCCTCTGCACTGCCGCTGTTAAGCTTGATCGTTACTGTAACCGGACTGGAAGTAACATCGTTGGTAATACCTTTGACTGTGCATGCCGCCTGATTTGTAACAAGATCATCAACCGGTGAAGTAATGGACAGTGTCGGCGGTACTGTATCGATCTTGAATGTAACGGATTTCTGGACTGCTGCATTGCCGTCATAATCAGATGCATCAACCTTGACCGTATGGCTTCCGTCAGACAGTGCCGTGTCTGGTGTGTATGTACATTCGTAACCACCTGATACTGCTTTCTTTGTGATGGAATCTCCGGTAATTTTCGAACCGGAATCGATCGTAACCCCAATGGTTGTCGGATTGACACCGGAATCATCATCTGTGATCTTAAATGTGATCGCAGGTTTACTGTTGATAATGTAACTTCCTGCTGTCGGTGCTGTGATCGCAATGACCGGTGCGACCTTTTCTTTAACCTGCAGCTTAAGGGAACTGCCAAGCGTTGCATCTGAATCTGTTTTTGTAGTGGTATTCCCGGCATCATCTGTTGCTTTTACAGTGACCGGATAATAATGCCCGCTTAATGTATAGCTGGATTTACCGGGTGCTGTGATCGTTGCTTCATATTTCCCTGTACTGCTGTTCAGGGTAAGGTTGTATGTCTGGCCATTAATCACGGCCTGTACTGTTTTTACTGACATATTATTTTCCTTTCTGTGTCTGATTTTTAGTTACCGTTTCTATTTTCCCTACGTGGGAATCCCAGACCTGCTCATGGGTCTACTCCGTAGACACAACATTTTTAAGCAGTTCCAGTACTTTTTCCATTTTTTCTTCAAGTGCTGTTACCCTCGTGTTATCCATAAGACCCTCACACTTTTTTACAGCTTCAAGAGCCTTTTCCGCTGCCTCATTGGCTGCTCCTGCCGCATTCTGTGCATCTGCTGTCGCAAGCTCAGCATCAGATTTTGCAAGGATCGTTCCTTTTGCCGCATCCTGCGCCGCTTTTGCAGCTTCTTTACAGGCTTCCAGTGCCGCACCGGTCTTTTCATCAATGTGCCTGTCAATGACCTCTTTACAAGAAGCGTCCACGTTCTCAACCATATCCTCATAAGTTGCCATCCGCTTTACATCACCCGGGGAAAAGCATACGTAAACTGCCCTGCCGTCACTGGCATGTGGATCTCCTTCTGTCACTATGGCTATTTCCCCCGCCTGAAGCTTCTGTGCATCAAACTTATCGTATGGTCCTTTTCTGATCGTTATCGCCATATCATTCTCCTCTTAACTCAGCTTATTAACCAGTATTCCATCTACGAATGTTAATTTTGTGTAATTAACAGTCGACCCACTCACATCTGTTACCACGGTTACTGTTCTCGTGGCATCTTTGTAATATGTGCTGCCCCTTTTAGGTGTAAAATTAACTTCATTTACGGATATCTGATCTGTCAAAACAGCATCCTTATATATTTTTGTATAATCGTTTTCTATGTCACCAAAGGGATCTTCGTCATTAATAGACTTATTGCTGTAGATCTTCATTTTTGCGGCACTCAGTCCCTCACTTGAAATATCCCATCCTGCAATATTTCCTGTCTGGGAATCCAATCTGCCTGAAAAAGTACCGCTGGCACCGGTTATGTCCCCTGAGAATTTTCCTGTAGCACCAGTTATATCGCCAGAGAATTTACCTGCCTTAGCTATCAGTCCATCCTTGTCCCACAATCCGACTACATTTCCCTTAGCGTCAAATACTTTCAGAACACCATTCCCATTACCCACACCACCAAGGCTTAATGTCCCACCATATGCCCAATCCCAGTGGATGCCGATCACGGAAAGGATATTGAGAGCTGCATTGCCGTTACTGTCGAATCCTGCTTTCCAGACTGTGGTGGAGTCTTTGCCAGTGTAGTTTTTCGTCACGAAGAAACCGTCAATACCGGATTTATATACTATCTTTGATTCGGATAATTTCGGCTTATCATGCCGGTACACGATTACAGAGCCGTCATCCTGGATGATTTTTGTCTCGTGGAAGCCTAAGGTGTTGGCAGCAAGTTGGCTCATCTGCTGGACGACAAGGTCGTAGGCAGACATTTCCTGATCAGTGTAATTCCGTGCGGCTTCCAGTAGCTTTGTTGCTGCTCCATAGCGTGTGAATGTTTTTGCAGTTGGTGTCTCGGCCGTAGATGAGATTGACTGTGCCGCAAACAGGCTGAACGTAGTGTCTGTGATCACTGTTGTATATGAAGATGTTGTCTTTGGTGATACCACAGCTACATCACCGGCTTCGATTGCCGGATTCCCCTGAACAGAAATGCTCATCGGACGAAACGGTTTGTTGATAATCTTATCTCCTATGTGTTTCGCTACCTGCTGCATCGTATCTGTCTGGATCAGAGGATTGTCTTTGATTTCCAGTGCGTATGTATTCGTGCCATACAGATATTTTTCATCTGCACTGTCTTTCTTTGCTGTGATCTGGATTCCTGTGACATTGATGTCGGTTCCATTTATTGATTTGTTGTACAGATCGTAGAAATGATGATAAGTGTCCATGTCGACAAATGTGCCACCATCGTATGTATATCCGGAACTGTAATCGTCAAATGTTCCGCCGTCAGCTTCATCACCGGACAAATATTTTTCCTGTGATGCGGTATCAAAAATCCCGCCATCCAGATCACCGGATCCTACTGCCGAAAAATCGTACCATCCAAAAGCAAGCCGTCCCAGATGATTAATTCGTGCATAGCAGCCCATTATCTGTGCACAATATGAAATCACGTCTCGATACGTTATGCTTCCTTCTGGTTTTGTTTTGACAATGTAGTTTCCCATCTCAATTGAACCAGACCCGCAATCCACCCGACAATGCCGGCAGGCATCCAGTACAATGTCCCGGATCGTTGCCGGATAGGAAAGAGTACATTCACTGTACGGTCTGTCAAAATAGATCATTTCATCATAGGCTGTGATCTGCAGTGTAGTTTCGCCGAATGTTGCTGTATATACCCGATACAACCCTTTTTTCAGGTCTTCCCACGTCCCATCCGCCAGTTTCAGACCAATCACAGCCTGTATATTTGCGCCTTCAAAATCGCAGTCATCATATTGTTCTTCCGAATTATCCAGTGTAATCTTGTATTCTTTAATCACTGCAGCGCCTATTTCGAATTTCCCAGATGCAGAAGTAGCTTCATTGATCTTATACTCTCTCAGATCCATCATCGGAATCGGAATCTCTTTTTTATTTTTCAGGGTGATCGTATCTTTTATCCTGAACTCCCTGTTTCCGCTTAATGCTCTGCGGAATGCTATGCTTGTATTGATCATCTTGTCACCTCTGTATCACATCTACTGAAACCGTCCTGTAGTAATAATTCCCATCTCCCAGATAACCGTAATGTTCTTTGGTCAGCGTTCCCCTGTAAGCTTCGATCGTAAAATCAATCCCTGAATCATGGAATGTGAACGGAAAAAAGCCGGCTATCAACCGGTTTTTAATCATTTTCACTTCTTTGTCTGTCAACCACTCCCACTTTATACTGAGATTTTTCTTCTCAGCTACTACATCTCCAACCATCCGTCCCATCAGCGTCCTTCCGGTGTCTGAGGTCCATATGATCTCATCTGCTACAGACAGGGTGGTTGGTGCAGGAAGGACCACATCTCCTGATTTTAAAATTTCGTCTTTTTTCATGTTCCCTCCTACTTAATGTCCACGGTGTTGAAGCGCCTATCTATTTCTGCTTTTACTGCATTCTCAGCTTCTGCCAGCTTTTTACCATCAAGGTAGAATCCCATCTGTGAAAGAGCAGCTATGATCCGCATCACTGCACGGTTCATTATGGTTTCCAGATCTTCCCTTGTGACACCGGATCCGCCTGCTGCCCTGACAGCTTCTATTGCCATTTCTCTCAGTTTATTCTCCGGAGCTATAACTTCTCCCTGGTGTAGGTTATCACCGATCATGGCGAGCTGTGGTGTGTTTGGCTTGACGTATGCGCCCTGTGCCAGATGTGGAATAGTTGGTACTCTCGGAAGAGACATTCCATAATGTCCATAATGTCTTGTTCCGGTAATCGGATTCTTAAAGTCATAACTGAATGAGAACGCGTTTTCAATTGCCGCCAGTCCTGAGTTCAGCTTGTCCATTAATCCATTGATCAGATCAATCACGGCATTCAGTGGTGCTTTTGCCAGTGCTATAAGGGAATCAAATACTCCTCTGAAAATTTCCTTGATTCCGTTCCATGCCTGTTTCCAGTTTCCAGAGAAAACACCAGTAATAAATTCCACAATCCCGTTGAATACGCGTTTTATGTTTCCCCAAATACGCTGTACGGTACCAAGAAATGTGTTTAAAACAGAGCCTAATGTTCCGAAACTCTTTGACCAGTCTGTCTGAAAGATTCCTTTTACAAAGTCAATAAACGGCTGCAGGATATTTTTCTTCGCAAAATCGAATATCGAAGCAGCAATCCTTTTGAATCCCTGCAGGATTTCTTCAATCCCCTGCCAGCACATGCTAAAATCGCTGGTAAATACTCCTGTACAGAAATCAAGAAATCCGCCTAAAATTGTAGTGATTCCGCTGATCACATCACCGGCCACCGCCAGAAGATCAAGGATCAGGGTGCCGATGGTTCCGATGATCGGCGAAAGGACCGGCATGATGTTGTTGATGATCCATTCGATGAACGGAACCAATGTGTTTTGCCACAAGGCTCCCAGGTTCTCTAACAGTTTTCCCATCAGTTCAAGGATCCCATCCAGTGCCGGCTGGATATGCTCTGACCACACAGTGCTGAACTTATCCGCCAGGTAATCAAGAATCGGTGAAAGATACGTATTGTATGCATCCAGAAACGTTCCTTGGATATCTGAGATGCCTTGTGTAATTGCATCCACAAATGGGGAAAAATACTGATCATAAACTTCATTAGCTTTTTCGAACGTATCTGTAACACTCTGTGAAAGTGCATCAAATACAGTTCTCCATCGGGAAAGCATATTCTCCAGAGTTCCGGAGATTTTATCTGTATTCTGGATAATCGGAACAGTAAAAAGTGATACAAAATCTCTTTCGAATTTAACCGCCAGATCTGTTGCTCCAAGAAAACCATCTGAAAATACCTGAATGATATCTGCAGTGATTCCCTTCGCATCATCACTTGAAAAAATATCAAAGATATCTGCCAGTGCAACACTGAAATCTCCCGAAAGCTTTGCAATCTCTCCTGTCGCATCGAACATTGAAACAATGCGTTTTTTAATATAGTTCTTGCTCTTCGCAAGATATTTATTAACACCACCAACAAGATTATCTGCTAATGTAAGCCCTATCCTTGCTGTGGATCCTGTGATTTTTCCAAATGCAAGAGCAATATTATTCACACATCGGTTCGCTGCATTTACGACTGCCGAATCAGTGAAGACTTCCTTTAAGTTCTTGCCGATGCTTTTTACGGATTCATTTATGGAGTCGATTTTCTTCTGTGAATTTCCAAATCCGATTTCGAATCCTTTTTTAAACAGTTTCGCAAGTTCCTGACACCGTTTTATCAGTGCAGACATTTTTTTATCTGTCTTATCAAGAACCGTATCGCCCTCAGCAAGGTTTCCGAAATCGACTGCGCTTCCAAGTGCTCCGGTGCCTCCTGTTCCGGTTGACGGAGAGGAAGAACTACCAGAATTTGAATCTGACTGTGCATCCAGCTTGTTGATCTTGTCAAAGCCCATGAGGGCTTTCATCTTTTTCGCTGCGTTCTGTGCTGCCTGTCCAACCTTATCCGTGTTGCTTGCCAGATTGGACGCAGAATCAGATGCGTTCTCCAGACCGGTTCCGGCATCATCTGCTGCTCCTGCAACTGCCGCTACACCGCTGCTGTCAGAACCGCTGGATTTGTTCCCTGTAATCAGTTCCGTAAAGGACTTAAATGCATTTGCCAGTGTAGCAAGCTTCCCAATCACCGTATTGATTACCCGAATGATCGGAGTAAATAAGTTGATCAGTCCCTGTCCGATCGTCGCCATAAGAGACTGTATCTGTAGACTCAGTATCCTGCACTGGTTCGCCCAGCTTCCGGAAGTACGTGCAAAGTCGCCCTGTGCTGCCGACAGTTTATCCTGCACAAACTGATAACGTAGGGCTACCTTTTCCGCTTCGGACATTGCCGAAGTTGTTTTCCCGAATCCATTCGCCATAGCGTAGGAATCAAGAGCTGTCTGTGTCATTACGACCCTTTATACCCTCGGTTTCCCGATATTTATTAGGGGAGTAGACTATCTCTTCATCCAAATAGGATGCATGGCACTTCGGAATAAGGAATTTCACCTTAAACCTACTTCCTTGCGGAATAGTCGTTACACTTTCATCAAAAAAGAGCCTCTTAACGAGACTCTTCGATGCTTAGCACGGTATTGCCATGATTATTTAAATTTCCATTTGAATCCATATGCAGTACGATGTCTGTAAACATTATTGCATACTTTAGATATTAAACCTTGATCGTATCCTGTTTCTCTACAAAGGAAGTTCATTCCTTCCCATTCTTTAATTACATTTCCGTCTAAATCACATTGTAGAACCGCTCTTTGCTGAGTCTTTCTTAGTCGTTCTACTCTCGTCCCGTATGCATTGTTTTCTTGAACAGTGCACCATTCGAGATTTTCAACACAATTGTTTAGCTTATTCTCGTCAATGTGATTAATAGAATTGCAACCGTCCGGCTTTTCAAGAAAAGCATTGGCAACCAATTTATGAATTGTAATTGTTTTCTTTTTACCGTCTTTGTGTAAAGAGACTATTGGATAGCCGTAAGTATCAATCGCGGGAGAATAAATTTTCTCTGGTACTTTCCTTGTATACCATCTTGTCTTGCATCTACGCTCAAGACTTTTTATTCTTCCCAGGTTGCTTACTTGATACAGACCTTCATAGCCTTTAATATCTTTCCAAATTTCTTTGCTCATGGAAATCACCTCCTAATAAATATTATATTATATAGGTGTCATAACCACAAGTTCTTTAAATAATTTTAGGTTTTTACCGTTAGCATTGCTCATAAAGCAACACACCGAAGATTTCTTCGTTCACCATGTTATTCAATACGCATTTCTGCGTAAGGGAGCTAATTGTTAACCCAAATCTTTAAGTGTTTCAGTCTCACCGGTAAATACCGATTTCAGTTTTGTGTATGCCTCGTCCTGAGAAATGTTGTAGAACGATGCCACATCACCTGCCAGTTCGGTCAGGGTTGAGCCCATATCGTAAGCCTGTTTTTCGGTAAATCCGAAAGCTTTTGCCATGGCACCAAACGTACCTGTGTACCGCTTTGCCATAGTCTCTGACAGACCGAAGCTCTGTGCTGCACTTTTGGTAAATTCATCGACCTGTGCGGTCATCTTCGGAAAGGTAACATCTACAACGTTCTGAACTTCTGCAAGATCAGAGCCCAGTTCCAGACACTGTTTTCCGAAGTCAACCAGTTTTTTTACTCCAAAAGCCGCTGCAAGTGCCGCTCCTGCTTTTTTCGCCATGCCGGTTATCCCGGCCATCTGACTTTCGAACTGATTTTTATTTACAACCAGATCAAGACCGATCTGTCCAACGCTTGTTGCTGACATATATACCACCTGCCTCTGTCACGAGGACATCGGCACAGTGGCACTACTTGTCCTGGTTAATCTTTATTTCAAATTCTTTCCTGCAGTGCCTTGCCTGACACTTAAAATAAACACCCCGGCATGTTGCATCCGGAGTGTACTGCACTTTCTGTTCATGTCCGCAAAAAGGACACCTTACCTTTAACCTTTCAATTTCTAATCACCCCCAAGACCTGCCATGCGCATGAATGCCATCTTCATCGCCTGCATCTGTGAATCTACCTGTTCTTTTGACGTGTGAGTCTTAATAAATTCTACATGTCTCGGTTGCCATGTATTTCGAACCCGGTGCTGTTCCGGTGTAAAATTCTCCAAAATTTCTTTACGGTCTTCCGCGCGGATAGCAACAACTCTTCCGAGAGCCGTATCCGGACTGATACCGATAAGCATCTGTCTAAACTCTTCCCATGGCATTTCATGCACTTCTTTCGACAGTCTTATCCCGTACTGTGACTGAAAAGAGGATACGATCAGATCATAGTCCTCAATCAGATCGTAGTAGGGATCTGAGACTCCCCCTCGGATTCATCATCTTCTGCGCCCGTGATGAGCTTCTGAGCTTCCATAACAACAACTGTCAGGTCATTAAAGCTCAGTTTTAGTTTTTCAATCTTTTTCCGACTTTCTTCTGGAAACATCAGATTATACAGATCCAGAATATCTTTTGGTGTTGCTTCACTTTCCTCAAGCTCTCCGTATTTCCCCATGATCTTTAACATGGTTGCTGCATCTGCATTTACTTCCAGTTTTTCATCTTTGATCACCAGAAATGGATTTCCATCCATTTCCAGTTTGTCTGTGATATTTACGATCTTTGCCATCTTGTCTTTCCTTTCTTTACAGTGCCGGTGTTACCGTCGGTTTTCCGTTACTGATCACATCAAATTCCAACGCACCTACGTTTGTAGCATCACCGCCGGAATTGTTTTTGACATCGATCACGGCATTCGGCCAGGAAATACTTGTTCCGTCAGGCATAACCCACTCAAAATAAGCTTCTGAATCGTGGCCGTTTGTAAATGTTTTTCCGGCTACAAAATCATTTCCGGTATCTCCGATATTCCTTTTGCCACTGAGTGTAATCGTTACTGCCTTTGCAGTCATTAATGCTCTCTGCCATCCTGCAGCATCCATAGGAGTCCATGTCTCTACTCCATTAGAAAACGACGGAGAAAAAGTTTCCAGATCTGCAGGCATTGTAGCTGCTTCTTTGCTTGCGCCAAGCTTGAACTGGTTGTCAGAAACCGGGAATACATTGGTCTTCCCTGAAAACTTCTGAAGATTCATTTTCATGTCTCTTTACCTTCTTTCTTCTCAAAAATAAAAGCCCCTTCTATGACCATTTCATAGATGCCGGCATCATCAGTGCCAACATCCTGGACTGGATAAAAGGGCTGAAAAAACTTAATTGTTACATTGTTGATTGTTGCATCTCGCATGGCTCTAAGCTTGTCAAACAGCTCTGTAGCCGCCTTTTCTGTGTCTCTTGGAGATTTATTCCAATGCATCAATATAGTTACGTATTTCTCGCCATAGCCTTCCAGAGAGGGACCTCCAAGGGCTGTATGATATGCATGCTGATGCTTACTGTTATAAACTCCTATGGATTTTTCTTCCTTATCTGGAAGTTTTCCCATATACACATGATCTGCCACATTAAGAGACGCAATATAGTCTCTTACATCTTCCAACATCATCATATTCCCGTCAGCCTCCTGTAGATCTCTTTGAATGCCTTGGCCGCAAAATCAGCCTCTTTTCCTCCCGGGAGCCAGTCTGCGTACCATCTTCCGCGGGCATTTGGATTCTCTCCCGTGTCAAAATGATACTCCGGATGGAAATACAGCCGGCGGGCATATGGCGTACTGGAAACAATGGACACTTTTCCAAGTTTACTTCTTGACCTGTCAACAAAAGTACTATCATTTTGCAGATGGCCTCCACCATGAACAATCTCTTTTTTTATTCTTCCCTTGTACTCTCGCCCATTCTTTGCAAATTGTCCTCGTTTTCCGTAGACGCGCTTTTCTACTACTTCGGGATCATCGAAAGGCATAACCTGCGCCTGCACAACTTCCGTATGTAACGCTTCTGCAGTCCGCTTCAGGGCAGTTGTCTGTGCCTCTGTCAGTTTCCGGATCATCGGAAGATTCAGTTTTATCACTGAGTTCACGCTGATCAGATTGCTCATACCAGCATCACCTCAGTATAATTCACGGAACCATCAGGATTTCTTGCTTTCGTTCCCTGCTCGATTCTCCGCTTCACTCCGAAGATTACAGCAGTACCACCGGATATGACCGGAAGCTCCGGACAGATATCACCGGGAAATAGTGCGGTTCCAGTGATTTTTATCTCTTTCTTTTCGGCAGTAAAGATAGTTCTGGCTTTATCCTGATAGTTACATTTTCCGGAATATTCAATTGTTTCAAGTGGTTCGCCATACTTGTTCAGGCCTTCCCGCTCAAAACTACAAGTAATCTCCACCTTGCAGAGGCTCTTTTTCACAAGACATGGATATCTCATATTCTCACCTCGCCAATCTGCAGCATAAGCCCGTCTGGCACAGCATGGTATACACATCTCTCTTCATGGCAATGCCCTTGTCCATAAAAATGTTCCAACTGCTGCCAAACTGTGCTGATACACCATTGATGCTGTACGAAGACAGGATACTGTTGATCTCATCTGCATTCTCATATTCAAATTCTGCCTGCATGCACACAACTTCCCGGATGAGCTCCTGCTGGTATTTCGTAAGACGTGAAAATCCCCGGCCTACAATCCGGTTGTAGGTCAGGGAATCAATATGTCTGGATGCCTGCTTGAGTGCCTTTGCAAGTTCTTCCTCAGGAACGATACCGCCCTCATACTGATCCAGATAATACTCTGGTGTTACATATGATTTATAAGACATTCGATCACTCCTTATCAGGCGCCAACCTCTGCTGTATCAACGTCTACATAAATGGAATCAATCTTTCCATCACGGCCGTTCGGGAACACAAATACATCAGAGAAAGATCTGTTCTGATACAGATATCCATCACCTTTTGTATGTGCTCCCGGTTCAAAGTAATAGATGCTGTTGATCTTTGGAACTGTCTTGCAGGTCTGTCCGCACGCTACCAGCACATTAATTTTGTGTGCGCCTGTCACTGCTTCAACACTATGTTCCTGATCTACAACAACTTTTTTCAGTGGTGCAAAACCGCCGCCTTCCGGTTCCCAGTCAAATGCATCATAAAAACGTTCATCATCGATTACTTCCATGATCGGAACTCCATCAATGTCTGTTACTCTGGTTTCGATTCCCATACCGCCCTCTGCGATCTGAGTCATCTCAATCTTACGTGTAAACTCTGTGGACTGCTCCAGGGCATCCATGATCTCACTGCGGACATACATAATCAGGGAACCGTTTGCTTTGTATCTTCTAAGTTTTCCTTTTGCAAGGATATCTTTTAACATACTAAAAACTTTTGCTTTAGTATACGCGGATGTAGCTGTGGATCCATGGTAGCCTTCTTCTTTCTGCGCTGCCTGAGCTACCTTCGAGAAGAATAATGCATCTGTTTCCGGTACAACCCACGTCTGTTCGAATACACGTGAAATATTCTGGATAGAAGCTGTTGCATTTGTTTCATCAACATCTGCTTTGTCTACCAAAAACTCAACATCGCGGTCATGTTCCAGTGTGAATGGTACATCTTTCTGATCATAAGTTCCGGTATTCCATCCACCTTTACGGTTATGATTTTTGTAACCGGATGTGCTCATCTGAGTGAAATGGAATGTTTTCGCATCCAGCCATCTTACATTGCTGGTCACAAACGGAGATGTCAGGGTTCCCTGCATCAGAATTTCAAGGAGTTCCGGGCTCCACTGTTCTGCATAATTTAATGCCATATCTTATACCTTCTTTCTTTTTTCTGAGGTGTCCGAATCGGACACGTTTAATTCCAACGGTTCCAGCGTTTTGTCGGTACTGTTGGCTGATTTGTTGTTGTCTGCTGCGGATGCTGTGCCGGATTACCACCAGTCCCAATCTGTGTAAAGCCGGTCTTCCCGTCAGCCTGTGGTTTCAGTGCCGGGATGTCTTCCAGTACTTTATTTACCGCTGTTTTCAATGTTTCCTCATTGATTTTTCCATCTTCTCCCATTACCTGACTTAAATCAGCCATTTTAAGGATATATGGAATTGTCTTTGCTTCGATTCCCAGAGAAACAGCCATCATTGTAGCTGCAGTTTCTACCTGAGCTGACTGAACAGCTTTCTGAGATGCTGCAAGCTGTGCCTGTGCCTCTGTGATCTGGTTCTGCATACCGGCCACATCCGGCCGGTTAGCCGCCTGCTGCTGTTTGAAAGATGCGATAGCCTGATCCATCTGTTCTTTTGAAAGTCCCTGCTGTTTAAAGTAACCTTTCAGAACAGATTCTTCTGTTACAGTCTGTTTTCCCGCGATCAGGCTGGCCAGCTTATCATAATCAAACTGTGGCGTCTGCTGTGCTCCTGCAGGTGGTGTTCCGCCATCCGCTCCTGAGGCACCTGCTCCCCCACCATCGCCAGATCCTCCTTCTGCAAATTTCTGCAGGTTCATTGGTACTTTACATCGAAATCTTTTAAACATTTTTCATGCTCCTTTACAGTTTTTTATGTGCTGTCTGCACGAATACAGTTTTACGTGTGTCTCACATGGACAGTTGATAGCCCGGTGTCTCCGTGTAGTTTAATGCCTTCGGGCATAAAAATAAGATGCTTAACCCTGCGCCTCAACGGGAGATTTGGGATCACCGCCTTTCGAATCGACACTCTCTGCTACTTTCATGGATACCAGATACTCTGCTCTTTTCTTTGGTACTGTCATGATCTCCCCGACAGTACGGAGCTTTAAATCATTCTCCATATCCTTAAATTCATGCTTCACCCTGATCTTCACTGTTTTCACCTCCCCTCTTGCGCCGGCGCAATTATTCACTATGTGTTGCTTTCAATCCAAACTCCGGAAGAAAATTGATTTCATAATGGTATTTATCTACCGAAGCTCCAGAAACATCTTCAACTACATACATAGTGTAATCATTCAGATACACATAATCCTTCTGATATTTGTTTTCTGCTGTCTCTATGATAACTTCAAGCTCATTATCAGAATTGTTCTGCAATGCAAACGTTCCCGTCAGTTCCAGCAGAATGGTGTCTGTCCTTGCATTTAACACGGTCAGTTTTCTGGTTACATTGAAGTTATTAGCCTCTTTTGAAATGTTATAACTTACCTGACTCGCTTCTGTGCAACCGGTAGCTGTAAGGCAAATCAGAAGCATCATTGCAATTACTGCTGTAACCTTCTTCATCTTGTCATTCCTCCGCAAATATCCAATCTTCTGCAAGCATATCTGCCTGACTTGCAAGCCATCCCATCTGTACTCCTGATGTTCCTGCAAATGCAATAGCCATGTTTCCGATAGCATCATGCTCACAGTTCACAATCTCTCCGCTAGATGCTTTGTATGAAATACCAGTGGCAATCTGAATGTACTGTTTCTTACCATTCCAACCTTCACGAGCTACTTTCATGCCACGCTTTAGGTACTTGATAGCTTCACTGAAACTAAAAGTTGCCTTTCCTCCCAGAATCGGACAATTTTCCTCATCTGCTACAACCCATTCGTCAGAAAGTAGATTCATAGTTGTGTATTCCACCCTCTGCGTCTCACGAATGTCAAGCAATTCTCCTTTTTCGCCATTATCCTGTGGGCGGCACTGAATCATAATCGTTTCTTTTTCTGCGTCCCAATACCAATATCCGCCCCATGACGGAAGTTTCACTTTTGCTCCCTGTTTCATAAGTTTTAATGCTTCTGAAAATTTCATATTTTTTCTTCCTCTCTTTCTTAAAAAAGTGTATAAAAATACCACCGGCCATTTCTGACTGGTGGTATTAATACCATAATACTGTTTTTTCTGTGGGCGGATTCCCCATTTTCCCCAAACGTATCAATTCATTCATAACATGTGAAGATCCATAACCTCCATTTTCATGTTCTACAATTTCACCATCGGAGATCCTTACTTTCATGAACCCCTTGGGTCCTGTTCCCTCAATATAGTAATCTGCTGAAATATCATTTTGTGTTTTCTTTATGTTTTTTAAGATTACCATAATATTCTCCTGCCTCCTTTGGATAATTGAATTTGCTTGCTGCTAATCTATGTGCCTCCAAATGTTCTATGCTGGGGTTTTCTTTTTTAATCCTCATTTCAAGAAGCTCATGCTCTATCAATGTCCTATCATGTTTCTTAATATCTTTTCCATTCATAAGACGTTGCCAGCTTTGAGCGATAGCGCAATCTGGATCAAATCTCCTATAGCTTTTTGTGTCTGGATCATACAAAGACTTATCTTCAAAAAGATATGCTTTAATCTTCTTGATATCTGGTTCTTCTTTTCCAAGATTTTTCGCTATTTTCTTTGCGTCTGTCGAAAAACTCCTAATCTCATCATAATACATTTTGGCAAATTTAATACCCTCTGTACTATCCGGGTCTATAATTCTCGCTCCTGTTATCAGTATATCAGAATCAATAGTTTTTGCAATATTTTTTACTCCTGCTCTGCTCTTTGCTTCAGCAATTACTTTTGCAATCTGCTCTGGAATTTTTTCGCCCTTTTCCATTGCAAGGAACCCTTCCGCAAAGGTCTCGTATGGATTTTTTGCTGCGTATCGACTGATGCTGGATGCTGCGATTTTTGCTTTTGCAGAATAATGTTTGTTTATATCATATACCCATTCACTTCTCAGACTTCCTCCCAGTTCTTTCATTCCGTAAACAGACTTTTTCTGAATATAATCCGTCTCTGCATGTCGATGAATAAAATGCCCGTACTCATGAACAAAACAATCCATGGCATTTTCTCTGACTGCCATTCTTGTCTCTTTAAGCTGTATTTCCGCTTCAACTTTCTGTATTCTGGCCTTTTCTCTCTCGTAGCCTTTTACTGATTTATCTGCCAAAATTCTTTCAGCCTCATCAAGTCTTTGTTTTGCTTTGTTTTTGATATCATAATGCTTATTATACTCGATCAGTGACTGCTCCGATTTCCTTACCTTTTCCAGATATTTTTCAGGATCATTAAAATTATTGGAAATATAAATAGTATCGTCAATCCAGTTGTATGTAGCTGTCGTATCCTCTACCTTTGCAGGACTGTATATAATTCCTTTTGGCATGATGCCGTGTTTTTCATGCAGGTTTCTAATTGTGCTTTCCAGCTCATCAACTGTTTCTGGATTCATTTTTCTTGAAAATTTGACTTTCTCAAGAACCTTGTCTTCAATCAGTCGTTTCTCTACTCCATTTTTGTAGATTTCCTGTGTGCTCAAGATTTGATCTTTCAGGCTAGAAAGCGTTTTCTCTATTGCTTTCTTTTCTTCATTAACTTGCTTTAACCGTTTTATCTCCTCTGGAGTTCCTGTCATCTCAAAGTATACTTTCTGTGTAAGTGTTCTTTCATTCTCTTTTGCTTTTGCCAGTTGTTTTTCCAGAACATTCTGTCTGATATTCATATCTGCAATCTCGGACTTTATATCGTCCTGTACAGATACTTGCTCTTTTATGCTTTCACTCTGTTTATGCCACTCATTTTGTTTAGCACCATACTTCTTCTGATTCTCCGGATCCAGCGAGAACTCCGCAAGTCTTCCAAATCTCTTTTCCTGACGCTCGGCATATTGCTGTCTGGCTTCCTGCTGTGCCCGATCTTCCAGATCAGAGATTTCCTGCTTGTTATATTTCGAATCTATTTTCGTAATGCCCGGAAAATATGTAGTATGAGAGTCCTTACAGCGGGGATGATAAAGCCCTGCTGCTATTGCAGAAGACATAAGCGGATATTTGCCATCTTTACTGCTGCCACCGCTCCACACATCATCTATCAAGATCTTACCCACGAAAGGCAAGCACTTCGGGCACGGAGACCCTCGCTTGTTCATAATCACAAGATGCATTCCCCACTGCTGCCGCATTTCGCCTTCTCCCTGCAGGTAAGCTCTCTTGCTTGCTGTCCGAATTGCCATATCTGCGTAGTCAGCAATTGTGTGTCTTGCTCCATTGGTATACTGGATGCAATTCAAACCTGCAGAAAGAAAATCCTTTGTTGCCATGTCTACCGCTTTCTCATATGTGCCAGCTCCGGTATTAGCGTATACCTGCGCGTTATATATGATCTTTCGGTACTGATCATTTGCCATGCGTAAAACTGCTGCCTCTGCTTTCTGCATGTCCGATGTGGTTGCCTGAATCAGCACATCCAACTTTCTGTCATTGACTTTAAAAAACTCTGCAGTGCCGCCTTTTGAAATACGTTTTGCAGGAAATCCTTTCTTGATTTCTTCCAGTATCCGTTTCTCCTGATTCATACCACCTTCGCTTCTTGCAAGTCTGATCAGTGTCTCGATCTGTTTGTTAATGTCCTTAAACTGCTTTCCATATTTCTTCTGGTTGTCATGCTTGTACTTTTCCAGAGATTTCAGCATCTCTGTCTGCCACATGGACCAGTATTTTTTTTCATCAAGCTCTTCCTGCTTATGGTTTTCGAAATTTCGGATCATGGATGCTATCAGTTCATTCTCGATTACTTCAAAAGCGGCACCGATATCATACTCATCATTTATCTTTGCCATTGTAGAGTACCCTGTATCCTTTCGCTTTGAAATCTCGGATCAATCTTTTCAGTTTCGTAGTGCTGTCACAAACATCTCTTCGAAGTTCAGCATAATCAGCTTTCTCCACCGCGTAGATTCCCATTGGTACTTGTTCTTTAGCTATTTGTAACGGTCCCTCCTGGTACTCTTTCCGGCTCATCCGGTACATTCTTGGTCCCACTTTTACTTTCATCACTGTCACCACCTTCCAGATCAACATAAAAATCACCTGATGCCATATTCACACCAGGTTCATCCATATCCTGAATTCCCTGTTCTGCTTTTAAACGGGCAATCTCCTCTTCTTTGCAATGATCATCTAGTGTATCACCATACAGTTCTTCTACGCACCGCTCAATGCTCATGATGCCGCCCTGTTTTGCTTTGGCTACCGTTTCAACCTGACTTTCGAAAGATGGGTTTGCATATTCTCCAAATGGGATATTAACCTTTACCTCTTCAATGCCCTTGTTATGCAGGATGTTATCCGCATTGATACACATCGCTACAACTCCCGGAAGAGTTTCCTGCAGCGCCTTTACAATTGCATTTCTGGTGTACAGAGTGGTTTTTTCTTTTTCCCTCTGTGCTTCTGCATTATCCAGTTTTTTTACATCGATACCCAATGTGGACGGACTGATCACACCTTGCAGGCACAGATCAAGGGCTGTAATATACGATGCCATGTAGCTGTCATGCGGAATTGTTGGCTGTTCAGTGATAACCTGATTCTTCTGGCCCTCTCGCATATCACCATCAGCTGCAAAGTAACGGTTGTCAAACGGGTTCGGTTTTATCAGCATACCCGTTTCTGGATCATGCGGCACCAGACATTCTGGAATATAAGTCTTTGCTCTGCCAGCTCTCAGTGCATCCATCCACTGGGACCATGTTTCATCCAGTGAATCATAGCTGTCAAGCTTTCCATCAAAGATACTGCCGCCTCTGCCCTCGTAACGGGAAGATTCATAGATCATGAATGGTTCAGCCAGCATGATAGAATCATCAAATGTGATCTCTGTCAGATTCTCAGTTGCTTTGATGGATTTAATATCAACCAGCTTGTTATCCAAATACAGTTCATTGATGATGTATCCATAGCCATACCTCTCATTTAGGACATATACTTTGCCCTTTTCTTTGTATGGTGTCTTAAATACAATCTCCCGGATCCTGTCCCTCTGGTAAACGAATTCGACTCTTTCACCCGGATACCATTCCAGAATTGGATAATCACTGATTGTAGTGTCTATGGCAACTTTGAAAGCGCCATCTCCGATAAACAGAGTTTCTTTGAGGGCGCTTTCAATCTTTTTGTAAAATTTATTGTCTTTCTCGATCTCTTTCCATAACTGTTCCTGTGCCGGCTGTTCGAATTCAAATTCGTTCATGTCCGGAAGAACAGCAAAAGAAAGAACCTTGACTATCAATCCCGGAAGACCTGTGTGGATCTTACGCATATCCATGCCTCGTGTTGACTTACTCGCCCAGAACTTATGCCTGTCTGCAAATTCTGCATTCTGCTGATAGATCTGTTCAAGCTCATTGCCATCGCCTCTGTACCAGATGCGGTTCAGAATCGCATGTCCTTCAAAATCCATCATTTCATTGATCTGAAAGTTAAAAGGATTTGCCGGAAGAACATTCAGCCAGCTCCTGACAGTCTTTTTTATGTTTTCATTTAATCTTTCCATCCATTTCACCTTTTCTGTTCCTCCACCTCAAATCCGATCATATTGCGGAACGGGATCCATCCATACTGCTGCGAGTTGATCGTATGGTCATTTTTATCTTCTGGAATGTCTTTGTCTTCGTTCCATGAATACTTTTCCATTTCCGTAATATGATTGGTACATGCGTCCAATACCAAATAGCACCCCTGCTGGATCCAACCTAACTGGAGCTTGATTCTGTCCAGTATTTCTACTTTCTTGTAAGATTCTACGAAATTGTATAAGCATCCACGCAAACGCTTATATTTCCGCAGTTCTGTAATTGTTGCCGCATCTGCGCAGTCAACAAATGTATCTTTTGCAAATCCCCAGTCTTTGCGGCATCTTTCCAGAAATTCAACAAATTTTACCGCTGTATCTGACGGAGCAAGCGGCTGATCCAGTTCTTTATTGCTATATACTTTTTCAGCAAGCGTGATCAGCTTCCTGTCTTCTGTGATTCCCTGAAACATCATTGCGATTGTATCCGGGGATTTTGAAGAATAGGAAGTATCCAGTCCACAGGTGAACTTCTTGAATTTAATCTTGCCTGCTGCCATCTGGGACCTTAACCATTTCTCGGATACAACATGTTTCTTTCTGCTAAAATTCGGGAACACCAGACCAGTTGCTTTTCCTCTCAGCCCCTCAATCTTGTTTTTCCAGATCTTTGTTCCCTTCGGGGTATTCTGTATGATTCGCTGTTTCTTTTCTTCCGGAAGACCGGCATTATCGTCAAAAGAAAAGAACCAATGAACCCAGCCGGGTTTTGGTTCTTCTTTCAATTCGTCTTTAATTTCCTGCGGAGTACTGTCCGCCCACTCCGGAAGTGGTCTGCTGCAGTTGATGTACTCTTTGTATACATCAAGACTCGGATCATCCGGATTAAGCGTTGCCATCAGATAATCACAGCGCATGGATGCCTCACGGACAAACTCTATGTTCGCAGTGTTGATCTCATCGATATACAGACATCCATACTGACCGCCGAGGGCATCCTTCCACTTGCTCTTGTTTCCATATCCGACTACAAAAATGATTTTATCTCCGCCGGATGTATGGAACAGGATATGTGGCATCTTGTATTCCCCAGATCCATTACCTTTATACTCAGTCAATATTCCGAAATCATCCAGAATGCCAAGATCTTTGTTGATGATGTTCTTTTCTGCAGCTCCGGTGTCATCTGCTGCCAGGATATGCAGTTTCTTTGCTGATTCCGCGACCTTACACATAAACTTAAACAAGCCGACGGTTGTCTTGCCCGCTGCAGTGGTGCCTTCAAGGAACTCGACCGGTGCATCGCATCTCAGGAATGCTTTGTATTTTTCTGATAGTATCAGACGTTCAGCGCTCACTATCCACCACCACGCAACTGTTCCAGGATATCCCCCAGTTTCTTTTTCTCTTCTTCCAGACCTGATACTTCCACCCTGTCTTTGAACATTCCGAGATGTCTGCCGAGGAGCTCCAATGCTTTTTCCTTGTCATTCAGTTTCAGTTCAATGCCAAACTTGCCTTCTTTTATTCCGGCAATAGCTTTAATCTGCTGTTCTGATAACCCTGCTGTATCTTTTATGATAACGAATCCGTCTTTTACTTCTGCGAAATCAGTAGCTCTTGCAAAGGCAATAGCCGCCAATTCTTCCAGAACCCTGTCCTGCGTTATTTCTGTACGCTTCTGACGGTCCTGCATTCGTTTCTGTATATAATCCGCAACCTTGACATTTCTCAACATCCTGCTGCCAGCCTGAGCTGCTGTTTCATCCCTCTTTACGGCCGGATATGCTACCTTGTAAGCCCTTGTGGCATTCAGGTCTATTAGGTATTCATCTGCAAAAATCTTCTGTTTTTTTGTCACTCAGGCTCACCTTCTTTCTTTTATTCAAAATACAGTCCTGCCAGCATCATACACGACAGCCGATTGCTACCGTGACGAAAGGAGGTGCGAACACTTACATACAGTGAATCCATGCCTAAAGTATGTATGCGCTGGTGCTGTGCACGCTGTACGAAAATTGGCAATAGAAAAGCACCCCGAAGGGTGCCTGTTAAATTAATTATCATTTTTCTTTTTACATGTACTTGCGATTAGAACTCCTAAAAATATCAAGCATAAAAATATATCTATCAAAGATATTCCCAAACACGCCGCAAGTATTCCCCACAAAATACGTGAAAAGCAATTTTCCACAATAACAACTGAAAAAATCACAATCATCAAGAGTAATTCTATGCACGTTAATGTGTACGTATAAATTACCGTTTTGAAATGCTCTGTTGCTTTTATTTCTTTGGTTAAATAACTTCCATCAAAAGCAACCAAAATTGATTCAGCTGTAATAATAAAGCCCAATGATGTTCCCCATAGACTTAGCATAGTTGTCGCAACACTAATCATTCTTGAAATATCAATTTGGTTTTTATCAAGAAATTGCACGCGTACTATACCAATTATAGTGCCAACCAATAAGGGTATAACTAATATAGCCGTTCTTCTTAATGCATGTTTTGCTCCTCTACTCATTTTCTTCATTCTCTTCCACGCAATCATCGACCACTACATCATCAAAATAATTCTCTGTCAAGCCATAAATGCTTTCAGAATCAATACTTCTATTTTCAGTGAGTACAAATTCTGACTTACATACTAATTTATCACTCAACAGATCTATACTATCTTTATAAGTTCCCTGAGACACTCTAAATTTCTGAATTTGTTCTCTGTTATTATCCACAAAATCTTTCATTTTTTCAATCTCAATAGGAAGTTGAAATCCCTTCTTCTTGCTAGTTTTTCTTCTTTTTAAGACAACTTCATATACATCAACATCAGGAATGTCCTGTGTAAATGCTTGAATCATTCCCATGTCATCTCTTAAAATTCTTCTCATTTCAGGAGAATTTTTTACTCCTAATTCGAACAAACTATACTCCCCGTTATCTATTAATTTTTCAAATGCATCTTTCCTCATTTTTCCCTTGCAACTAAAATGTGCTATTTTCTGATCAAAATTAGGAAGATAAAAAGAAATTGCACTCGGCCTTGCACCATTAAAATTGAATTCGGCTCCCATAACACCATATTTAGTAAACAGTACGCAATGTGTTATTTCTGCAATATTAAAATCGCCTTCAATCACTGATCCAATATTTGTCAACTGACCGCCTTGTTCAATATAAGGCAACGCATCTAACCTGCATAATATTATTCTAAATCGAATAATTCCAGAGTCTTTATCAATATTGTCTACTAAAATATATATCCTATCCCCATTAATAGTATTCTGCTCTAATTTCTGAAGAATTTGTACCCGCTTTAATTTGTCCGTTTCTTTTGCTAAATTCTTATTTAATTGGTCTATAGTTTCAAAACATTTTATTATTACATCACTCTGCTTTTTAATTCTCGTCATTCCTTTATTATTTTCAAGATTTTTATATGCAGCTACATCATAATAATATATGCTTCTGTTTACTTTATCCTTTGCCATACGCTTTTCCCCCCATAAAATATAATCTGCTTAAATCATACTCCACAATCTGACATTTTTCAACAAATAGTGTTTCTGATATATATCTTACAGGGTATTTGTATTATAGAACATTTGTTCGTAAATGTCCATATCGGAAAACTACACAAAAAGAACCCCGTAATTTCTACGAGGTCCCTTCTGAAAATTATATTCTTGGTGTAGAATATTTTATGCTTTTCGGACCACACGGCAGTCAACAGGATAAGCAATAACCTTTTTCCTCAGGGATAATTGGTACTTGTATGGGGAAGTACGTATGGAACGCATTGTTTATATCCAATTCGTTCATGATATACTATAGCATCTTTTATCGGGACATGTGGGACATTTGGGACAAACTTTAATTTTTTTCAAAAAATCTCTGAAATTCTTTTTTCACACTCTCTGCTGTTACATGTCTCCCCATCCGATCTGCTACCTGCTGCCACGTCATATCCTCAAAGATCTTATACTTGATGATGCGCTGCATCCGGAAGGGGATTGATATCGTCCATACTTCCACCTGCAGTTTCAGTTCTTCCGCTTTCTCTTTTTTCTGTTTCAAGACTTCTTTCTTTGCCCGAAGCCTCACATCGTCTGAATAAGAGTATGTTGTCCCCTGTACTTTAAAATGCTGTGGGTTGTAAGGAAATTCCGGATTACTTCCAGATACCGTTTCATTTGCTGTGATTCTCTTTTTTGATTCTAACTTACGGATCTCTTCTTCTGTGTCTTTAATCACCTCGCATGCATCTATGTATTCTTCCAAAACTCTCTTATCCATGATGTCAGCCTCCTTGTTTCTATTTCTTTTGCCCTGTTGCCCGGTTCTCTCTATAGTCCTACTCTGCATTTCTCGAAATATGGACAGGTCAGACAACAACATCTGCAGTGTTTCTTTCTGGATTGGAATATCCAGTATAACAGTTTTCTCAGTAAGATCATTTCGCGGTCATCTCCTTAAATGCTTTCTCTGCATCTTCGCTTCTGCTGTAGGTGATCAGCTGTATTTTGCCGTCTTTCAGATACTCGATTGTGGTGTTACTCGTCATTCTGGGATAATGAATTTCTTCCCAGTCAGCAGGATCCATGTCTTTGTATCCTGGACATCTGTTGTCAAAGATACAGCCGTTGCATCCCTCTTCGCTTACTCTTTGTTTTCTACAAAATTGGATCTGTGTATTGTATGCTGATAAAACTAACTGTGGTGTTATATCATAGCCTTTTACCATCATTCGCCTCCTGTAATCTCATCAATGCAAGCATTCCAGTCTTCCGCAAGTAAATTCTTCTGAACCTCGTAATTGCTCACTGGTACAGTCATGTTTTTCTTCTCTGGCAATAATTTCAATGGACATGTCTGTATTAGCTCGTCTAGGGTATCTGCATTGAAATTTGTATTCTCATCCTGCAGCATGCACTCATCCGAGCCAGTAAGAAATAGACAACGCATGCAATCTTCTGGTGTATCTATTGCCAATACTGATTTGCTCATTCAGCTCCACCACCTTTTGCAATTTCTATTGTCTTCTTTGGTTCCCACAGTTCGCATTTCAGGCATCTGGCTTTGCTGGCTACCAGCTGTCCGCGGATCATGGTTGCCTGCTTGCAGGTGGGTTTTACATGTACAGCAAAGTTCCCGGTTCTTTTTGCATGTTTACAGGTATCAAACTTTTCTTTTTCCACTTCTTCTTCCTCTCTTTCCCTTTTCGTATTTCGAACAGATTTCTTCCGCTTGTCCCATGTTTCGGGTATGCCCGGCTATTTCCAGATAATTACATTTATACGGCAAGTTCTCCCCGCGTGCCCGGTAGATACAAGTTCTGCAATCTGTGACTTTCTTCTTGCGTGGTGTTCTCGGTGTTGGTGGGATATCCAGATTGTATTTCTTCTTCCATCTGGAAACCGTGGTGCTGATCACACCAAATGCCTGTGCTATTTCTTTTGCGGTCATTCCCTGCTGCAGGCACCGCTTCATCTTCTCTTCGTCGTATTTCCCGGTATCATGGTTATAAGCCGGTTTCAGGTCATATTGTTTTAGCAGGCGGTGGATGGTTTCAAACGATGTGTCGAGCCTAATTGCCATCTCTGTCTGTGTCATGCCCTGATTTATACATTCCTGCATAATTTCTTTTGTGATCATATCTTTATACATAAGCTACCTCAGTCCTATTACGCATGTGATCCAGGGTGTACACCACGCGATTGTAGCCGCGATATCTTTTTGTCTTGCAGCTCCGCACGCGGCAAGGATTGCATATATAATTATCAACAGTAAGATAATTAGTTTTAACGCCTCCAATACTGTTATTATCATCGTATTCCGCTCCTTTCATCGTTCCGGAAGAACTGTTTCAGCATCGCATCTTTCCAGTTCTTCCTGTGGTGGTCACAGGTATCATCATCCTCTATCAGGATGCCTTTTCGGTCACACAGCCCGTCATCGTTATCCCTGCATGTTTTGCATGTTTTGTTTTCCATTCTCTCACTCCAATCTATTCTAAATAACTCTTACCAAAGATCTCTCGGAACTGCTGCCGGGTATGATCCTTTTCAAACTGTCTCTGTGCTGTTCTTTTCAGATACAGATCAGCTTCACGGTATCTATGTACTGCTCTGGCCCTTCACGGTGACATTCTGCACACAGATGTACTTTCATGCCTTTTTCTTCCGATTTCGTCCGGCTGCCCGTGCCGAAGAAGATGTGATGATCTTCTATCCGTTGCCTGCTGCCGCAGAGATAACAGATACCGGGCTGATCTCCGGGAAGAATACTTTTCATATGTTTCTTCCGTTTTTTCTTTGTTCCGGATTTCGGAAATAATAATCCTTCCTGATCCATTGTGTTTCCTTTCTTTGGGAGAGGTATACAGGTACCTCCCCCGGTGTGTTGTATATGGATTTTAGATTGCACCCGTTATTTTGAGGTGTCCGATTCGGACACCTTTACTCCTCTGCTGCATCCGTCAGTTTCTTTTAATGTTCCGTCCATCCCCATTCCTAGCCTGCAATATGATAGATCTGTTACTGGGTGGGATGCCTTGTACTCGCACTCTTTACAGAGGACGATCTCTTGGTATTTGGTCATTATTTTACGCAGTTCGCTTTCTTCAAAATCGTTGATCTTATTGTACTGGTTCAGGATATTACAGAAATGTTTTCCCATCTCGCATTCTTCCGCACAGTAATCTTCCAGTTTCTCCCGATCTGTGATCTCTTTCGGTTTTTGGCATATGTGATCGCAGATGTAATTCGCCATATTCTCAACAATTTCATCCATTTTGGTTCTTTTCATCAATCATTCCACCTTATCTTGATTTCAAATCCTAAACGCTCCTGTACTGCTTTCCGGTAGTCTTCCCATGTAGCAAGATCATCTACAAGGTACTGTGCGCCCTCTGCCATCTTGTTCATGTATTGCTGACACCTTTTTTTGCCGAAGCCCCATAAATCGCAAAGACAGGCTACAGAAAGAAGTGTAAATGTGTCCAGTGTCATTTCTTTTATTTTGTTACTTGCCTCATTCAGTTCCTGGCGTGTTACATTCAGACTGATACCGGTTCTCTGTCGGAATCTGATTTCCTTTTCCAGTTCTTCAATCCCTTTATCTTTCACAAGGCGACGTGCAAATTCCATTCCCTCTGTACGTCCCTGCATGTATGAATCCAATTTACTCATTTCTTTTTCCCTTTCTCCGGGCACCACCGGGGAGCTGTTTTTATTGTTGGTCTGGTTTCTCGTTCATTTGTTCCAAAACATACAAAGCATTTTGCTCTGTTTCCGAAAGTCTTTGCTGGAAGTCTTTCAGAAACCGGATGTTCGCAGTAATATTCGCCCCGTCCGTACGAAGAATAAGTCCCTCCTGATCTGTGATGCATTATCAGATGCTCACATTCCGTACATTTAATCTTCATTTCTGTACTCCTTTCAGAAACTCTACAAGTTCTGTTTCGCTGTTCGGATACTTGTTGTATTTTGAATGATACGTCCATTTCGGTATTCCGTTATTTCTTTCCGGTTCAGGTCCGCCTACAAGATGCATGTAGTACGGTTCGTTTGATACCCACGGACTGTTGTGAACCGGTTCCGGATCATATTCTTCTACAATCAGACGCGTGCCGTTTTCAAAATCATATTTGTAGTACCTCACTCCGATATGTTCATCTGTGTACCACAGTCCCCATTCTTTATATTTTCTCAGCCATTCTTTTCGCTGATCATTATTTTTCATAACTGGCAATGGTGGCTGTATCGATGTTTCAGAACTATCTGCTGATACCATCTCGGCAATATCGCCGGCATGGTCGGACATTTTGTTATTCTCAACAATATGTTCCTCGATTTTGGTGGCTTCAACAAAATCGTCCTGCTGCTGATTGTCCGGTACTCCTGCTGCTGATTGATCTTCCGGATCATCAAATTCAGGAGAGAATGGATCGTACATGAATCTTGCCTGTTCAACCAGATATCTGTAACTTGTATTCAGGGTCCTTCCCTTACATTTGAATTTTGCACCTGCTGACATGTTTCGAAATTCGTACTCTGTTCCATTTCCGCTGGCTGCGCTAAATCCGCAAGGAGCAAGTGCATTCTGTGCCATGGCTGTTGATTCATGATTGTTTTTTGCCGGTCTGATTGCCCTCATCATACGGGCAAACTTTTCAGGGTATTTATCATGAAACATTGTGATCGCTTCTTTTATCGTCAGTTCTTCCGGTTCGTCTACTGCTGCCATCCTGACCGGTTTCTGTTTCTTTCCGTATTTCTCTATCAGCTTCTTTGAGAAATCTGTCCAGCTTATCAGTTCTTCCTGATCAGAGTCGGCATTGAAGATGATCCCTTCCTTGCTTCCCTGATAGTTCAGGTGTCCGTTTCGGACACGTACTGTTCCGTACAGGGCGCTGAGCATGTATGTAGTCATATTCAGGTCTGATTTCCTGACATAGTTCTCTATGTTCTTCCGTAGGGATTCGTAGAACCGGCTAATCTGGATGTCTACCGGAATGACTGCATCGACTTCTTCCGGTTTATGTGGATGCAGTGCCTGATCTATTGTCAGCTGTCCAGGAATGTCCCTTTCCTGTTCCTGCTGTGCTTTCAGGAGTTTTGCATCGTTCAAAGCAAGCTGTCCGGCATTTTCTAACAGTTCACAGGCTTTCGTCTGATATTTCTCATTCAGACCGGCAAGCTCTGCTGCCGTGGAAATATTCAGCTTATTCTGTCTGAATGCGTCCGCGAGCCGTTCAGACAGGTTATTGCTGATGCTGTGATATCTTCCAATCTGGGTGGATGAGACTCCTATCAGGTCAGATACAATCTCTCTGGTCTTGCCCTCAAGATCTGTTTTTTCGCGGAGTTCCTTGACCAGTTCTTCCATCTGCAGTGCTTCCGTCATTTTCTCCCAGTCTGTTTTCTCACGGTAGGTATTGGACTGGATGATGATGATCTTCCGGATAATCTCATCTTCTTCAGATGCCGTACTCAGCTCGATCTTAGGTTTGTACACGCATGGAATCTTCCGGAAACGGTCCAGTCCTTCCTCGATCAGTTCCAAACAGCATTTTCTTCTGGAATGTCCGGCCAAAATATAATCTTTGCCACCCCTTTCCTCGATCAGAAGCGGCTGCAGGATCCCCAGGGCCTTAATGGACTGTTTTAGTTTCTCGGTGTCTTCGGTGCTGTAGAAGTTATCCTTCGAGGGAATTAGATCTTCCGGATTACGGTATACCGTCTTCTGCTCCGGCAGGTCCATTTCCTGTGTCGATCGTTCTGAAAGCATCCCTTTGAGGTCAAATTTCGCCATTCTGTATACCCCCAATCATCTCTAAATACTCAGTTACAAGCTTCTCATAGTCTTCTGCTGCTGCCGATCGTGGGCTGTGCAGTGCAACTGGTGTACGTGCGAATGTACTTCTGGCCACTACTGCAGACGCTCTGATCAGTGTCTGCATCGTCGGATACTGTTCCCGGATAACTTCTGCCCCCTGTTTATGTGCTTCGTTGAATTTCTGGAATTTCGATATAAAACATTTTATGTTCTGCAGATCCGGATTCAGTTCTTCCTTAACTTCCTGGATCTGTTCCAGAAGTTCATTCATACCTTCCAGTGTGTTATCGTCCACCTCAACCGGGATCAGGACGTCATTGGCGGCAGTCAGTGCATTAATGACTGATATGTTGATATCCGGAGCATTGTCCACTACACAGAAATCATACCGGTCTGCTACCTGCTGCAGTGCCTTTCTCAATCTGTTCTGCTGCGGTCTCACACGGTCCATGGTCACTTCCATGTTTGCGGTCAAAAGTCCGAGATTCGCCGTAATAATATCTAATCCCGCATAATCTGTGTTGTGGATCAGACTCTGCATATCCGGATGCCGATCTGTCATAATCCGGTCAATGCCGTCCCCATCTGAGGTGCGGCGGTTTAATCCCCTGCTGCAGTCTCCCTGCTTATCGTTATCCACCAAAAGCACCTTATATCCCCGTATAGTAAGGATATAAGCAATATTGATGCTTGATGTGGTCTTTGCTACTCCGCCTTTTAAGTTGATAATTGTGATTGTTCTCATACATATTTCCCCTTTTTTCTTAGTTGTAAATACCGTGTCGTCTTCTCGATGCTTTATCAGCACGAATCATCCACTCCGGCTTTCCTTCCTCCGGTTCGCTGTCATACAATATTGCACCTCCTTCATCTCTGTAGTATCTATATCTCACTCCATTACGGACAGACATTCCCAGGAACTCCATTGTTGCCGGATTCTGGTCTGGTCTCAGGCTCCAGGCCTGTTCCGATAATTCTTTTACATTCATCTTTCTTCATCATCTCCTGTAACCACATGGAACTATTGTGTTTTCCTGATATTGCTGATACTTTGTGTGGTTCTGAAAATTTATGGACGTTTCGGTATACCTGCTGCCATTCCTGTGCGTTTTTAATCAGATTCCCTTTTGCATCGCACCAACCATCCTCTACCATCTTTTCTAGCTTAGAAAGGCGGCTTGCTGCGTAAATATCCTGTGTATGCACGCAGACCTCGACCGGGAAGTTCATTCTGGATAACGCTTCATCTATGATCCGGAGTACAGTCTGGTGGTATGTGCCGGTATAATTGCCAAAATATTGCCTAGTCCATTCATCCCCACTACGCAGAAACGTAGAGAGGACATATCCGCATTTTCTGTATGTTTTTCCCTGATATGCACTGTCTGTTTCCAGATAAACATCTACTTTCTGCATGTTTTATTCCTTCTTCTTGATTTTTACCAGTGTGTAATGCCGGTACGCATAGCCGGTTACCGGGTTCTTCCCTGTCTCGATGCTTTCCGGATCCACGTAATAACCTTTTGGTGCTTTTGGCGGACGTGGTTTACCGTCGCGATCAACAAGGCTCCTTCTTTTAATTTCTTCTGTCTCAGGATCCTTGCGGATGAGGTTTCTGGACGGGTGGTATCTCTTAAGCTCTTCTGACTCCCACTTCTCCAGAGGTTTTGTGATATAGATGGCAAGCTGTCTGTATCCGCCTTCGCTGTAGAGCGTGCGGAAATTGACATGTCCGTGCCCCCACTGCTGTTCCCAAAGATCTGTAATTATCAGATCTGTAGCCGTTTTTTCATTGGCTTCACGGTTGATCAGGATGTGGATGTGTCGACCACCTCTTGTTCCGATTGCAAGACGGTATATGTATTTCAGTATCCACCCCTGTTTTTTGTATTTTTCCCTGATCTTTCTCACCAGTTTACCGGCATGATCCTTCATTTCTTCCCATGTAGGTTTACAACCTTTGGGATAGGTGAGAGTGATCCAGTAATCCCTTTCGCGGAAGTTCCACTTGATCAGCCTTCGAACATCACGTTCGCGTTTCCACTGGTTATGCTTCGCAATTTCTTCCGGAGTGGCTTTCCTTCTTTTCTGTCTGGTCTGTCCTCTTGCTCCATACTTTCCGGTATGCTTTTCTTCGATCTCTACTGTGTCCCCACAGTCCCATCTCTGTCTAATATATCCGCATAGTGTCTTATATCTCATATGCACCTCTGTCGTAACTCTAATACGTTTAATCGAGCCCCCAAGAGGTACTTGATACCTCTGTGGTTCTCAAAAAAGGTCAAAAATATAGCAGGTGGTTCCTGCCTGCATCTTGACTTTCAGGCGCTGTATGATATACTAACTATAGTTGTTATTTCATACAGCACCATTTAATTACCGAACCTTTACAGTTGCCGCTGTGGGGTTCTTTTTCTTTGTCTTCTTATCCTCCAACCACAGGATTATCCCGCATACAATTCCCGCGATCGTAAAAATTCCGATCACGCATCCTGTTCTGGTATCCCATTGCCATATCGGAAGATTTCCTACAATAATCCCCGTGATCAAAGAAATGTTAAGCTCTCTCGCCATCGTTCTCACCTCCCCCTGTCACTTCCTCGATCGTGTAACTTCCGCCGTATTCAACCTTTTTTCTTTCTGCAACCTCTATTGTGAGGTCTTTGCTGTATAACTGGTATCCGACAGAACCATTAGCGTACAGGATCTTCCATTTTTTCAGTGGTATAAAACTACCCATTGCAATATTTTGTTCTACTTCTCTTTCTGCTCTGTTCAATAAGCCTGCTGTATAACCAACTCTGTAGTACCCGTCTGTGGTCTGGTCACTTAGCACACAGACTGCAGCTTTTATGTAATCTGTCAGTGTCAGGTTTCTGATCTCCAGTTGCTCCCTGGTCAGTGTTTTCATTTCTCTTCATCTCCTTCTATTGTGTAGTATCCTCCATAATCTTCTTTCCGGAGTTCTGCTATCTCTGCGGCTCCTGATCGGGTACCGTAACAGGAACCGATCGTTCCATCAGAGAATCTTATGATCCATATCTTTCTCATGCTGTTTCTCCTTGTGGTTCTGCTGGTTTCTGGGTTTCAATAAATCTTTCCAGATCACTTCCTCGAACTTTTCTACTTCCGTTTCCTTTTCCAAGAATTAAATATGGAAGCTGTCCGGTATTCATCAACTCATAGACTGTAGATACATTGATGAGCAGAATTTGCGCTGCCTGCTTTGCCGTGTATAATGGTTTGTATGGTTCTACCATATCTCTCACCTCGCTTTCCTTTTTGGTCGATAAATGTCGAACTCCTTTTCTTGCTGTTCCACCTAATATCGGTTATGCTTTAAGCAAATATAAAAGGAGCAATCGCCTATGTTAGAAATTTTAATTAATGATGAATCTCTTGAAGTTCAAGCTAAGCCTGAGCATTTGAGTCTTTACCAGCTGTATCTTTTGCTTTTATCTCAGCAATCCGATGATTCTACTAAATAAGTTGACATTCCTCACGTTCACTCCTATCCTGTAAGTACAGGGCACTGCCATGCCTGAATATTTACCAAGGAGGTTTCTATGAAAAACGATCAAAAAAATAACCCTTTCTTAAATCCAGAACTACAAAACTTGCAAAATTCTTTAAATCAAATTAAGCGTGCTTATTCTGGATATTCCCAAATTATTCTTCCACCTGACTCATTGTCTTCTCGTATACATCAGCTGCAGGAAGAAATAGTAAAACCCTATAGACAAATTTTTCAGTTATACACGCCCACCATGGTTGCGTCGTTGACCGAATCATTCTCCAAAATCTCTGAAATTATGACTGCTACTATTCGGGAAAATATAACTACTGGTGTATATAACACTTTAAATGAGTCTTTAAAGCAATCACTGTCTCTTCTGGAACTTCAAAAACAATTTTTGAATCTACCTCCTGAATTACATTTCCATTCAGATTTATCCAATTACTCGGAAGATCTCGGTGGATTACCAGAAGACGATTTTGTAATTGTTGACGACACTACTGTTAAAACTTATGAGCTACCTGATTCTGTGTATATTCCTATTGGCAACAACAGAATAAAAATGCCAACTTCCTTTTTACTGGCTCTTATTGACCTGATCATCAGCACAATTCTTACAATTTCCATTGCAATTGCTCAGTCCAATTCATCACGAACAGAACAAATTAATCAAATGCAAATTGAAGAATCTCAGCTTGAACTGCAACGTGCTCAAAATGAAATGTTACAACAGCTACTTCACAATATAGATACGTCATCTTCCAGTGAAGCCGAAACTATCAAAGAATTGAAAAAAACTGTCGAAGAGCTGAATAAACAGTGTTCACCGACTCAAGACACATGCTCACCTGTTGAAGCAGATAATGATAATTCTGAATCGACCGAAGACACTGATATCCAAGAATAATGGTAACCATAATCGTTGATATCTGCGTAAACATTAAGCTGATTTTTAACCTGTTTATCTGCTTACGCAGGTTTTCGATTTCTTCTTTTGAATCATTCATCTCAACTCGCCTCCTTCTGGTCTGACAGCAGGTATTCCGTAATCTGCTGTTGACTTTCTTTTCTTCTGCTCCTATCCTTGTGTTACAAGGCACTGCCATGCCTGAGTTTAAATGAAAGGAGTAATAATATGGAACCAAAGTCAATAAATATAAATGGTTATGATGCTCACTTTACTGAGTGCGAAGATTCCGCCGGAAAGTATCTTTTAATTGCCGTTCCGCCTAATGCCGGCAAAGACATTTCTGATATCGCCGGTACATTTGTAAATAACCATTTAATCAAAATGATTGACTATGCTACTACAGATGGCATACGATTCATCAAGGCTTATTATTAAGCACAACATCTATTCGGTTGCACTCTACCGGTGCATCTGTTGACGAAGCAAATAATCTTTGCAATGGCCATCCTTCAGGTCCCGGTAGAGTTACGATTGTAGGTGTGTCAACATCCTGTCCGTTAATTTTTAATATTCCTTTATCTATATCTACTTCTAATGATCTAATTTCTCTCACTTCTCTCACCTCCTTACGCTGATTCCTTGTTGTCTGAATCAGTTGTAAATAAGTAATCTAGTGTCTTGTCTGGGAAAAACTCATTCTTGATTTTTGTACACTCTTTTAAGGAAATTGGACTCTTTCCATTTAGCTTAAATGAAAGTGTTGTAGGTGTAACACCTAGTAATGATGCAATACAAGATTGTGTTATTCTACATCTGGCCATTTCTGCTTCTAAGTTCGGAAACACTTTCTCACCTCTCTTTCTCGAATTTTCGTGATTACATTTTAAAGTATATACGAATTTTCGTGATTGTCAATACTTATTTTCGATTTTTCGAGATTTATTATTGTTTCAGCATATATTTGTATTGATTTTTCGAGATTTTAGTGCTATTATCAACTTAGTCATACAAGGAATAGAGAGGAGGCTAATCACAAATGCAGGAACTTGAATCCAGTATTAAATCTTTAATCATAGAAAGATACGGAAGTCTTAAGAAATTTTCCGAGACTATCAACATGCCTTGGACAACGCTCGACAGTATTCTAAAACGAGGAATGGCAAATTCTAATATTACTAATGTATTAAAAATCACTCGAGAGTTAGGCATAGATGCAGAAAAAATAGTTGATGGGGAAATATGTTTTACAGAAGAAAAAGAGCCGCTCACTATAGCAGCTCACTTTGATGGTGATGAATATACAGAGGATGAACTGGATGAGATTCGCCAGTTCGCAGAATTTGTTAAGAATAAAAGAAAATAAATAAAATAGGGGGGGTATATGTTATAGCATTAATAAAATGTTCTGAATGTGGCAAGGAATTTTCCGACAAGGCTTCGGCATGTCCAAATTGTGGGTGTCCAACCAGTGAAATGGTTGAATCTCCAATCGTAGAAGATAAGAAAGACAATTTGGATGCTATATGGAAAACAGTTCCAGAAAAAAACAACTCATCAGTCAAACCACATATCACTCAAAAAGTAAGTGCTGTCAAAATTGATGAAGTTAATCGTATGTTCCAAATTCATGGTTCAATTCCTAGCAATGGCAAGAAAAGTGGTCTTCTCGGAAAATCCTTCAAAGGCTTGATGGCTGTAAGCACGATGGGGATGTCTGTTGCTGCTGAAAAATTAATTACTGGTGGAAAAACTCGAGTTGGTACTAATACATGGTATCCTTTTTCTGCTTTAGTCAGCTACGACCTTTTAGAAGATGATTCACTTATTACAAGTGGTGGTGTAGGACAAGCTTTAATCGGTGGCGCTTTGTTTGGTGGTGCTGGTTCAATTGCTGGTGCTATTACCGGCAAACGTGTTCAGAAAAAGCGCATTGATTCATTACATATTAAAGTTACATTAAACAATTTTGATGCACCATGCATACTAATTCCATTAATTACAAAACCAACTAAGACTAATAGCAAAGAATATCAGATTGCTTTCCAAGAAGCACACAAAATCTTATCAGTCTTAGATGTGATATCTCATAATCAATAGTACTCTTGAAAAAATCGAGGTGCTTATATGACTTACGAAGAATTACAAGGCGTAGCCTGCAAGGACGGTATAGATGTGATAGAACGTCATTTTAAAAGTGACAATATTAAAGGTTTGTATTGTAATGGTATTGTAGCCGTAAACAAAGACATCGAAACTCAAAAAGAAAAATCTTGCGTACTGGCTGAAGAGATCGGACATGATCGTACCAGCTACGGTGATATACTCGATCAGAATGACATCATGAATCGTAAACAAGAATACCGTGCAAGATTGTATGGTTACAACTTAAAAGTGGGGCTTACCGGCCTGATCAGAGCCTACGAGGAAGGCTGTCAAAATCTTTACGAAATGGCTGAGTGTCTGGATGTGACAGAAGAATATCTGCAAGCTGCTATAGATTGCTATCATGCAAAATATGGTCAGTATACGGCAGTTGATAATTATATGATAAATTTTGAACCATTTGCAGTGATGAAGTTTATTGCTGTTGAATGACCGGATATCGCCAGAAACTGATTCAGCTTCGAATTGGAAATTAATCTATTTCAGAAAGGAGTGAAACAATTTTGAACGAAGATAAATTATTTTTAACTTACAATCAACAAATGAGAAAACTTCGTAATGACAAGCATATCGAATGTAAAGGATCTGGCCACAAAAAAATTTTAATTCGTGCTGGATATTTCAATATTGTAAATGGATATAAAACACCCTTTGTTAGTGGGCATGACTCTACTGGAAATCACTCTTACATATCCGGTACTTCTATCAATCAGCTGCAGGCTGTAAAAAAATTCGATGATAATTTACGTTCATTCCTGCTACGTTACATTACTCAAGTGGAAGAAGAGGCACGCACGCTTTCGGGATACAAATTTGATGAATGCAATGATAACGGTGCTGTTCCCTGGTATGATACCAATGCTTATGCTCCTCAGAAATCTTTGCAGGAAAAAATGAATGTAATTTCAAAAGCTTACAATGAATTAAGCAAAAGTCAACTTGATTATGTTAAATTCTATATGGAGAATCATAAGCAGATTCCTACATGGATCATGATTAAAGTTGTTAATTTTTCAACCTTTATAGACATATTACGTTGTAGTAAAAGGGAAGTATCTCATTCTCTATGCGAACTCTACGGCCTAAAAGATGAAGACGGGCACAATAATGTAAAGCTTTTAATAGGCTCTCTTCATTGGATGCGTAAGATCAGAAACTCTTGTGCTCATAACGAGCGTGTCTATTGTTTAACCAGAAAACAAGAGCGTCGTAGTCATTCCGGTCGTATACTGGAAAATTATTTTCGTATGTTAAGCAATGGGTACTCCAGAGATTTAGATCAACGGCTATTTGATTTGATTGTATATTTTAAATACTATCTTCCTAAATCTGAATATAAACAATTTATCAATGAATTAAAAGGTATGCTGGAAGACTTGCAGGTCAAGATTCATCCTCACGCATTCGAATATGTTCGTGGTCAAATGGGAATAAAGAACTTGGATGATTTGAATACTCTCATCACTCTTCCCAAAGACGATATTGACTATAACAAATTTGATAAACAAAATGCATCAGATGAAAATAATCTAATATAAGTGGTAAAAAACTACTTAAAACATGTAAAAAAATACCTTATAAAATTTGCAATATTTATATCACTGTAGTAATATACTTGTACGGAGAGAACCATATTGATTATGGTTGAAAGGCACTCGTGCAAGTAATTGCTCGGGTGTCTTTTACTTTTATGTTAATATATAAAAAATCGCCCCAGTGTTGGCGCACCAGGACGATTCAGATCTCCGAAGAGATACCTCATTTTGCAAAGATATTGTATCATCTTCGGGGCAGGCGCACAACCCAAACATTTGTGTGGCTGTTATTTTTGTACCCAAAATCAAAAGGAAGGTGATATTGTGGGAGAATTACGAACAAGAAAACGTGGAAAAAGCTGGGAATACAGCTTTGAAGGCGCGCGGATCAAAGGAAAACGCAAACCAATTTCCAAGGCAGGATTTCGAACGAAAGCAGAAGCGCTTGCTGCAGGGACTAAGGCAAAAGCCGAGTATGATCAGGCCGGTATTATATTTAAAGCATCAGAGATGTCTCTCTCTGATTATCTGGATTTCTGGCTGGATGGTAATGTCAAGACTAATATGACATACAACACATACGATGCTTATGCGTCTGCTGTTAAGTTACATATTAAACCGGCATTGGGAAACTATAAGCTTTCTGCACTTTCTCCAGCTGCCATCCAGCAATGGATTGATTCGCTAAAAGCAAAAGGATTATCCGAGCAGAGCATTGCCAATTATCGTGGTGTGCTCTCTGGAGCATTGAAGTATGCAGTATATCCATGCCAGTATCTTCGCCAAAATCCCTGCTCTTACACTCGTGTCCCCAGTGTTCCGGTTACTCAGGATCAGAGAGAGCACAGGGAGTATGTGTGCAGTAGTGAGGCATGGTCAGATATCGTCGACTATTTCAACGGTACCTGCTACTATCTGCCTCTTATGATCTGCTACCACACCGGTATGCGTATTGGAGAGTGTTTCGGGCTGGATCTACAGCGTGATGTGGATTTCCGCCGACACACGATTTCTGTCAACCGTCAGCTGCAGAAAGAGGACAAACAATGGATCTATAAGAATCCGAAATATGATTCTTTCCGGAAGCTAAAAATAGGCCCCACTCTCGAAGCATTGTTGAAGTCAGAGATTACCGTTATGAAAATGAATCGATTAAGATATGGGGAGTACTACACAAGAACTTATGTTGATAATTCTTTACATTTGCACTGTGTTCCTGCAAATCAGGACGTTCCTCCAGACTACAGAGAAGTGTGGCCTCTGACAAAAGAGAATGGCGAAATGCTGACTACCGAAAGCATTAAGTACTGTACCAGAATCATTAAACACAAACTGGGGTATACCGCTTTTCATCCTCATAGTCTACGTCACACTCACGGAACGATCCTTGCAGAAAACGGAGCTTCCCCGAAGACCATTATGGAACGTCTCGGACACAAAAATATTAAAGTCACAATGGAACGTTATGTCTACAATACAGAAAAAATGCAGGATGAAGCTGTGGCACTTTTTGAGGCTGCCATAAAGTAAAATTGCCTACCCTCTGAAAAAATGGTAGGCAAACGGTAGGCAAAACCGTATTTTTCACTTTAAGAAATGCCGGAAACCCGCATAAATACTGGATTAATACTCCAAGGTTTCCATATACTTCATGTACCTTACAACCATCAGTGCAATCTTGAAGGTGATTGCATCTTCGAATACACGAAGATCCAGTCCGGTACTCTTCTGAAGCTTGTCCAGACGATAAACCAGTGTATTTCTGTGGATATAGAGCTGTCTGGATGTCTCAGAAACATTCAGGCTGTTCTCGAAGAACTTATCGATTGTAACAAGTGTCTCTTCATCGAAATCATCCGGTGATTTATTCTCGAAAATCTCCTTAATGAACATTTTGCACAGCGGAATCGGCAGCTGATAGATCAAACGTCCGATACCAAGAGAACTATATGCAATGACATCCTTCTCACCGAAGAAAATCTTGCCGACATCAAGTGCCATGCGGGCTTCTTTATAAGAACGGGAAACTTCTTTCAGTTCGTTGACGATCGTACCATATGCAATATGTGTCTCTTCTGTCTGATTTAATCCAAGTGAATCAAGGATTGCATGTGCAAGCTTATCCATCTCCGGATAACCTTCACCCTCCTCGAGTTCTTTTACAATAATGATGCTCTTCTCATCTACTGCAGTAATGAAATCTTTGCTCTTACCGCCGAAAAAGCTCTTAACGCTTTCCATTGCACTGTGATCCTTCTCCTGCTGAAGTTCAAGAATCATAACTACACGACGGACATCCGCATCGATATGAAGTTTCTTCGCACGGTTATAAATATCAACCAGAAGCAGGTTATCAAGAAGAAGATTCTTGATAAAGCTGTCTTTGTCGAATCTTTCTTTATAGGCTACAATGAGGTTCTGAATCTGGAATGCAGCAAGTTTGCCAACCATGTAAGTATCCTCATCATCTCCATGCGCAACCAGCACATATTCCAGCTGATAATCATCGCAAACTTTAAAATACTGGAATCCCTTTACAAGCTGACTGTCTGCCTGGGATTCTACAAAAGCCTGTATATCTCCCGGCTGAATTGAAAAATCTGCAAACGTTGTTGCGAGTACCTTTCCCTCTGTGTCAATGATGCAAAATTCTGTTCTGGAAATTTCTTTAAGTCCTTCCAGCGTATTCTGCAGTACCTGATTTGATATCATCTGCTTACATCCCTTCTCGCTTACTGCGCGTTTTTCTCCTTTTTCCCCATAGGCTTGCTATACTAAATGTTATTTTAATACAAAATGACCAAAAATAAAAGACCAAAACTTAAATTTTTTACATTTTTTTGTGAATAATTCCTATTTTTCTATGAAACCTTCCCCATGAACCTCTCTTGCATCACCTACGATCACAAATGCATTCTCATCAATTTCGTCAATTTTTTCTTTTAAATGAACCAGTTCTTTCTTTCCGACTACGCAAAACAGCATCAGTTTATCCGTTCCGGAGTACATTCCCTTTGCTGAAATCCCTGTGATTCCACGATCAAGATCTTCCATGACCATCTTTGCCACTTCATCCGGCTTATCCGTAATAATGTAAACAACTTTTGAGAATTTCAGTCCTTCAATAATTCCATCAGAAACTTTCGTCACAAGGAATACTGCAATAATCGCATACAGCGCACGCTCTACCCCAAATACATACATGCCGACTACAACTACTGCTCCATCTATAAACTGCATGATCTGCGCGATGGAATAATGATTCAGATATTTCTGGATGATTGCTGCCAGAAGATCCGTGCCCCCGGTCGTTCCGCCTCCGAGAAAAACAAGTCCTATTCCGATTCCCTGCAGAAGTCCTCCATATAAGGCAACCAGAAGAAAATCGCCGGACAGCTTCCATGCCGGAAGGATTGCCAGCCAGATCGTCAACGAAAGATCTCCCAGAAGTGCTTTTTTTACAAATTTAAAACCTTTTATTTTAGCGGCGAGAAGAAACAATGGAACGTTCAATACAAGGTTGGTGATCCAGAGTGGGATTCCATTTCCATACAAACCCTTTGTCCAGGCTTTGATAAGAATCGCAATACCGGAGAATCCCCCTGTAACCATTCCTGCTGCATCAAAACAGGATGTGATTGCAGTTGCCATAAGTCCGGTTCCGACAATAATCAAAATATATTCCAGATACCACACTTTTTTTCCAGCAATTTTCATAAGTACTCCTTTCTCTGTTGCTATATCTCAGTAAAGTAACCCTCAACCTAAAAGAACGGGATACAGCGAAATGCTGTTTCCCGTTCTTAGTGTGCCCTACTTGGAAGGCTTATTTGCAAATTTAATAAAATGATAGCTCTCAACAATCTCGAAATATTTGATAATTCTCGGATACAGAGGTTCGGCTGCTTCTCCGAATTCACTCTTCACCAGTGCTGCGATATCGGATACGGTACGCTTTCCATCGATCAGCGGCCAGATAAAAGTGCCCTGTGCGTCAAGATGGACTTTTGTGTACTGAGGTTTGTTGAATACCTTCTGTGCAATTTTATTGAACAGTCCCGTATTCTCCACATCCAGTATCACACGTCCTTTTATGTCCTTATGCCAGTGAAGTTCTTCGGATCTTACCGGAATCAGATCAAGATAGTTGATATCCATATTTTGTTTTTTGCTTTTTTTATTCTGTTTTCTCATCAGGCTTTTTTCTTTTTCCATAAGGAGAATTTCAGCAGTGTCAGGATCATGATGATCATGAGAACAACACCACCGATGTTACCAAAGTTAACAACTCCGGATACATCCAGACTGATACCTGCAACTGCAAGGATAGCAAGTGCGATACCTACAAGACCTTCGCCGGCGATCATACCTGCACAGTATAATGTACCGTCTGTAACCTGATCGTTCTTTGTTTCTTCATCAACGTTCTTTCTGCCATCCATAAACATACGAACAACACCACCGATCATGATGGTTGCGTTCAGATAGATTGGAAGGTAAAGACCGATTGCAAAAGGCATTACCGGAATTCTTAGGATTTCCATACCAAGTGCAAGGAATACACCGATGAATACAAGTGCCCATGGAAGGTTTCCTCCCATGATACCCTCAACGATCATCTTCATAAGACCTGCCTGAGGAGCCGGAACTTCTGCTCCGCCATATCCCCATGCTGCATCCAGAAGATACAGAACACCACCGATTGCAAGACCGGAAGCAACAACACCGATCAGCTCACCGATCTGCTGTGTCTTAGGAGTTGCTCCAAGAAGGTATCCTGTCTTAAGGTCCTGAGAAGTATCACCAGCGATTGCTGCGATGATACAGATTACAGAACCGATTGCGATTGCTGCTTTCATACCATCGATTCCAGTCTGTCCGCTGCTCTTGATTACCATTGTGGAAATCAGAAGTGTAGCGATTGCCATACCGGAAACCGGGTTGTTGGAGCTACCGATCATACCTACCATACGGGAAGATACAGTTGCAAAGAAGAATCCGAAGATTACGATAAGAAGTGCTCCAAGCGGATTAACCGGGATAGCCGGTACTGCCCAGATAATAACTACCATTGCAACGATACCGATCAGGATGAAGTTCATCGGAAGATCTCTGTCTGTTCTTGCAGTTCCCTTTACAGATCCGCCCTTCATGCTCTTCATGGAATCACGGAATGTGCTGATGATCAGCGGCAGAGATTTGATCAGGGAAATGATACCACCTGTAGCGATGGCACCTGCTCCGATGTATTTCACATATTTGCTCCAGATTGCTGCTGCACCACCAGCCGCATACAGCTGTGAAATAGTCACTCCCGGATCAGCCGGATACAGCCAAGTATCTGGTCCAAACAGGCAGATCATCGGGATGATAACCAGCCATCCGACGATAGAACCTACAAACATGAACGATGCTACACGTGGTCCTACGATATAACCAACACCAAGAAGTGCCGGATATACTTCCATACCGATTTCACCCTTAAGAGATGTAAATGCTGCAGAAACGTCTGCCGGAATAACTTTCAGACCGTCAACAACAAATTTGAAGACTGCTGCAAGTCCCATACCGGAAAATACAGTAGAAGCGTTTGCACCGCCTTCTTCACCTGCAAGAAGTACGTCTGCACATGCAGTTCCTTCCGGATAAAGAAGTGTTGCATGCTCTTTAACAATAAGAGCGTTACGAAGCGGTACCATGAAAAGTACACCAAGGACACCACCGCAAAGTGCGATCAGAGTGATCTCTACCAGACTCGGTTTATCACAGAGACCTTCTTCTGCCCATAAGAAAAGAGCAGGCATTGTAAAAATAGCACCTGCTGCAAGTGACTCACCGGCGGAACCGATCGTCTGCACCAGATTGCTCTCCAGAATGGAGTTTTTCTTCATGATGACACGGATAACACCCATGGAAATAACTGCTGCCGGAATAGATGCGGAAACAGTCATACCGACACGAAGTCCGAGGTATGCGTTAGCTGCACCGAATACGATAGCAAGGATGACACCCATGAGCACAGATGTGACCGTCATTTCCGCTGTTACTTTTTCAGCAGGAATATACGGTTTGAACTCTTTGTTCTCGTTCATTGATTTCCTCTCCCTTTTTTTTGTTATGAACCTCTTATTATTATAACCGACTTTGTCAGTATTCGCAAGGGCGATTTTATGAACTTTTTATACTTTTGTTCGTTTTATTTAACATTTTTTAGAAATATTGCACTTTCTTTGTCTATCATTCATCAATCTCAAGCTGTTTTGTCAGATATTTCCCGACAATTCTCGAAAATTTCGTAATATCGCGGATATACGCAAAGTCTTTACCGAAAATCTTTTTCTCCGTATCCAGATCTTTTTCTTCCCCCGCAAAAACACCAAGAACGCTGACATCAAGATTTCGGAGACGCCGCACTTCCATCCCCGTGTCCGTTACTGCTACTTTGCCACGATATGGCTGCGGATTTTTTGCATTCGGACGGTTTACGATCACATCATACGGCCTGCCGTCACTTAAGATGATCATGATTTTCTTCTCTTCTTCCCGCTGGAGGAGATCATATCCGGCAGTCCGGATTGCAAGTCCGTCACGGTTATTGGAAGAAGTTACATAATTAAAAATGTTTTCATTTTCTGAACGCGGATCATCATATTTACGGAATCTGTGCAGGATCGTGTAATCCCAGAAAGTGCAGAAGCTCATGACTCTGTGTGGGATCTCCACATTACTGAGTGCTTCACTGATGATATATGCCTGAATTGCCACTTCACCCTGGCGGCTCATCTGCGAGCCACTTGCATCAATCAGAACATCTACTACAAAATCCGCTGAATCTCCTTTCAGTTCCTGTTCAAAGATTCTTGCCTCTTTACTTCGTCCTACTCTCCACAAACGGGACGGAACCACTCTGCCTCTGTCTGAAAAGACACTCTGGCTTTCACTCCTGAGCACCAGGGATTTTCGTAACGTCTCTGTCAGCTCTGAAATATTCTGTTTCACGATCCGGTGTTTATCATGATACAGCCAGATATTTTTATTTTTGAGGCGTTTCGCGTATTCATACTGGTAATTTCTCTTTACCGGATTTTTCAGAATTCCTTCTGTGAAATACAGGCTGCAGTCACTGTGGATATCTCTGCACATCAGATAATTCATGCGTTTTTCTTCTGCTTCAGTCAGATACGTGATGCCATAATTCAGTTCCACATATGTGTGGGCTTTTTCCTGCATCTCCGGTGTAACCACTGTTACCTTTCGTCTTCTCTCACGTTTTTCTTCCATTTCTTCAGTAACGGCAGCGTTCTCAAGTCCGGCAACATTTGTTGTCAGCTTATCTACGTATGTTTCCAGAGCTTCCTCATACATTTCCTCCGAAAGATAATCCTCCCACGAAAATTCAGTCAGGTCTTCCAGTGTAACCGCAAGCACCTGTTCCAGAGTTCCATGATTACGCTCAAACTTCGGATCGATCAGCGAATTGTACAGCCGGTCAATAATCCTGATCAGTTCCATCGTATCTTTCGTACTGCCGGCCTCCTGTACCAATTCCATAAACGGCTGCATTTTCTGCTCTGTATGATACTCTCCTTCGGAAAGTCTGCGCCTTAGGACATTCACTTTAAGCCTGCCGGCAAGATCTGCATGTGATGGCATTTTTTCGAATTCCTGATCCAGAATATCCTCAAAACACTGTCTCTGCATAGAACGGATCCCCGGTCGCTCTTCACAGACTTTTTCACCGATAGCTTCTTCTATACAGAGCTGTGCCACGAAAGTCAGCTCATTTTCTCCTGCTTCCATAAATATCTTTTTGACAAGATAAAGCCCGAGCATATCCTTATCATAATATCTGGCAAGAGCTCCCTGTTTGATTCCGTCATAGAGCGCAATTGCCTTTGATCTCAGAAAAAGTGACACGTCAGGCTTCATATCCAGTCCGTAATCACCGCTGACTGTCCACAGGAGATTGCGGATCCTGTTTTCCAGTTCCAGACGGTAATCATCAATTTCAACTGGTTCCGTATTATTCATAGACATCCTCTCTGGTCCATTCCAAAGGAATTCGGGTGTTCACGACATCTTCTACGATTTCTTTTTCAAAGATATCAAATGTTTTGTTGATTACTCCCATGCGGATTGCTTTTGCAGGAGAAAGTCCCGCTTCCACGATCTTCATTGCAGCAAGCAGTCCTCGAAGATCCAGTGCCTTCGTAGATATTTCGCTGTTCTGTGCTTTGAGCTGCAGATCAAGAAAAACTCCGATAAACTGTTCAACTGCATGCTCTTTCGCTGTCGGAAACATCTGATGAAAAATAAACTGCAGTGTCTCTTCTGACTGTGCCGGCATATCAATTACCATAAATCGGGAAACCAGAGCCTCATTCAGCTCTTTCGTACCGGCATATCCATAATTCATCGTGCCGATAAAACGAGTCGCAGGATGCAGATCGATCTTATCATATCCCGGAACATCGATGGAACGACGGTGATCCAGTGTTGCATGCAACACGGAAACAGCATCATTCTTTGCCATATTTATTTCGTCCAGCACACCGAATCCACCGCATTCTGCGCAACGGTAAATACTTCCCTTTCGAAGTTTGACCTGATCATCCTCGAACGTATCGGTACCGATCAGATCACCACTGTTTGTATTTACGTGAAACGATACATTGTATACCGGTCTGTGAAAAATATATGCCAGATTTTCTGCCAGAATATTTTTTCCGGTTGCCTTCGGACCTGCAAGGAGCAGATTCTGCCCCTGAAGCAGACCTGCGATCGCCATTTCCAGAATTTCTTTCCCATAAAAAGGGATGGCAGGCTTTGTGATCCTGCCTGCCGCTTCATCCGGAACCGGGTACATTCCCCGAAATTCCAGTATCTTTTTTATTAAACGGGAGGATACATTCTGTTCCTCCAGAAATTTCAGTTCTTCCAAATTCAATTCTCCCTGATAATATAATCCCTTGTTTCTTAAACCTCAAAGATCAAATCGCCATAAGAAGGCATTGGCCACATGGACTTGTCAACGAGCATTTCCAGCTCATCAACCGGGGTACGGAGTTCTTCCATTGCCTTGCAGACCACATCTTTGCAATATACTGCACGTTCTCTGCCTTCCGGAATCTCAGAAACTTTTGAAACAACATCTGAAAGATTTTTCATGGCGCTGTTTGTCACTTTCAGAAGTGCGGAGCACTTTTTCAGAAGTTCAAGCTGCACGCTGATATCGATATCTCCGACCGCGCGGACAGTATTTACAGAGTCCGCAAGAACTGTTGTATAACGGATAACTGCCGGAATGATCTGCTTTGTAGCAATGTCAATCATGGTCTTTGCTTCGATATTGACTGCTTTTGCATAAATCTCGTACTGTATCTCTGCACGGGATTCCAGCTCAGTCTGTGTGAATACATGGAATTCCTCAAACAGTTTTACAGCCTTTTCTGTTGTCAGTGCCGGAATCGCATCCACCATGGACGGAAGATTCGGAAGGCCACGGCGTTTTGCTTCTTCTGCCCACTCCGGTGCATAACCGTTTCCGTTAAAGACAATGCGCTGATGCTCGATTGCATATTCTTTGATCAGATCATGAACTGCCATTTCAAAATCATCTGCCTGTTCCAGACGGTCGCAGGCTTCCTTGAAAGCCTCGGCAGCGATTGTGTTCAGCACGACATTACATTCAGAAATAGAATCTCTGGAACCGACCATACGGAATTCGAATTTATTTCCGGTAAATGCAAACGGTGATGTACGGTTACGGTCTGTCGCATCTTTCATGAAATCCGGAAGTGTCTTAACACCGGTCTCAAGGATCGTACCCTTTTTGCTGTGTGTCGCAGTTCCTGTGCTGATCAGCTGATCAAGGACATCCCCAAGCTGCTCACCAAGAAATACAGAAATTACAGCCGGCGGTGCTTCATTGCCACCAAGTCTCTGATCGTTTCCTACATCCGCTGCGGATTCACGAAGAAGGTCTGCATGAGTATCTACAGCTTTCAGGATACAGGTCAGGACAAGCAGGAACTGAATGTTCTCATGTGGTGTCTTGCCCGGATCCAGAAGATTGATTCCGTCATCTGTTGTCAGCGACCAGTTGTTGTGCTTACCGGAACCGTTGACGCCTGCAAACGGTTTCTCATGAAGCAGGCAGCGCATACCATGACGGCTTGCTACTTTCTTGAGGATACGCATCATGATCTGGTTGTGGTCTGCAGCGATATTTACCGGTGCATAGATCGGAGCCAGCTCATGCTGTGCCGGAGCAACTTCATTGTGCTGCGTCTTCGCAGTTACACCGAGTTTCCAGCACTCTTCATTTACTTCTTTCATATAGGCAGAAATTCTCTGACGAATCGTACCGAGATAGTGGTCATCCATCTCCTGTCCTTTCGGAGGCATTGCGCCGAAAAGAGTTCTTCCTGTATAGATCAGGTCTTTTCTCTGAAGCCATTTTTCTTTATCTATAAGGAAGTACTCCTGTTCTGCACCTACAGATGGTGTTACTTTCTTAGAGGTCGTATTTCCAAAAAGTCGGAGAAGTCGTAAAGACTGTGTATTAATAGCTTCCATAGAACGCAGAAGTGGTGTTTTCTGATCAAGTGCCTCTCCTGTATAAGAACAGAATGCAGTAGGAATACAAAGCGTTCCGCCGGCCGCATCATGGCGCACAAAAGCCGGTGATGTACAGTCCCATGCAGTGTATCCTCTCGCCTCAAAGGTTGCTCGAAGTCCACCAGACGGGAATGATGATGCATCAGACTCTCCCTTGATCAGTTCTTTACCGGAAAAACTCATCAGAACTTTGCCGTTCTCTTTTGGTGCTGTAATAAACGCATCATGTTTTTCCGCAGTTACACCTGTCAGCGGCTGAAACCAGTGGCTGTAGTGGGTTGCTCCCTTTTCGATTGCCCATTCTTTCATCTCATGGGCAACTACATCTGCCACCTCCAGAGAGAGTTCTTTGCCCTCTTCGATGGTTTTTTTCAGCTCTTTGTATACTTTTTTCGGAAGACGTTCTTCCATGACTGCGTCATTAAATACGTCACATCCGAAAAGCTCTGTTACATTTACGTAATCTGACATTCTCTTTCTCCTTTTGGTTCTCATTCGCGTTGTATTTCTTTTTTACTTTTTGGTACTCTTAAGATAAAGATTCAGCGCTTTATGTCTGTTTTCGATATCAACATAACTGTGATCTCCACCAAACTCCCCGTCCAGAGTCCACGGCACTTCTTCATCTGACTCTATTGTAAGCTTCTTCGTCTTGAAAGAATAGATCAGGTCTGTGTTGTCTTCAGCCATCACGAGTGCCGTTATGATTTCCTGAAGCTGTAATGGATTCTTCGGATGAACAATCAGTGTCACCTCAAAAAGTCCGTCATTCATATCAACATTCTTTCCTGTGAGGTTCTTGAACCCGCCTACAGAACGGGAATTCGTGATCATTCCGACGATGAAATCATCCTCTGCCTGAACTTCATCAGAAGTTACTTTCATATGGTAGGATTTTATATCAAAAAGTCGTTTTACCCCTTCCAGAACATAGGCAACATGTCCCAGAACGTTTTTCAGATCCTGGTCTGTCTCATAAGACACATCTGTAAACAATCCAAATGCTGCCACATATGCAAAAGTCTTCTGATTGAATCTTCCGATATCACAATGGTACAGTTCTTCTTCCATGATCATCTCTGCTACTTTTGTCATATTTTTCGGCATAAAAAGACTGTTTGCAAAATCATTGGTACTTCCTGCCGGAATATAACCGATCGGAACACTACTTTCTGCCTCCATGATACCGGTAACTACTTCATCCAGTGTACCGTCACCACCGCTGCAGACGATCATGTCAACGGAATTTGCATATTCCTTCGCTTTCTCATAGGCATCTCTGGGAGCCTGCGTGGAACGGATAATGATCTCATAATCATGGCTGCTGAATATATCTACGATGTCCAGCAAATGCGTCTTGATCTTTCCCTTTCCTGCTTTTGGATTAAACACAAAGAGCATTTTTTTTGCCACGGCCTGATCTCCCCTTTCTTCTTGTTTTATTGACAGTGTATATCATACAACAAATCACGTCAAATGCCTAGATGCAAATTTTTTGTGTTAGTCCCCTCAAAAAATTTGGAAATATTATACTGTTGAAAATCATACTTTATCTTTGTATACAAAAAAATCCTCTGAAATAAATCAAAGGACTTCATGTAATAGCGAGAGGGGGATTCGAACCCTCGACACCACGGGTATGAACCGTGTGCTCTAG
>OLNC01000206.1_pt1 | contig 70061 bp, 58 predicted proteins | sample 1672011 | NCBI WGS metagenome assembly OLNC01 (sample SAMEA3136636, study PRJEB25190) | human gut metagenome | biome: human gut; feature: human-associated habitat; material: faeces | place: Austria | collected 2013
CGCGACCTTGCCAAGGTCGAGACCGCGGGTTCGAGCCCCGTCTATCGCTCTTGAGACTTCGGATTTTCCGGAGTCTTTTTTGTATGCATGAGAAATAAAAAGCAGGAGAGCACACCGGGATGCTCTCCTGTCTCAGGAAGGATTAAAGAGTATTGTCTTTGATATCAGGATTCTTCAGAGGCTGTATCTGAATCACCGTAAAAAGTAAGAAGATAAAGTCCGCAGATCCCCACCAGACCATAGATGATCCTGGAGATCCAGCTCATGCTTCCGAAAAGCAGTGCTACCAGATTCAGATTAAAAAAGCCGATGAGGCCCCAGTTTACAGCCCCAATAATGGCAATAGTCAGTGCTGTATATCGTAAACATTTATTTCCCATAAGTCACCATCCTTTCATCCATCCGTGATATTCTACAGTGTGCGCAGTGTGAAAAAAAATATGCACAATTTTCAAAAATAATCATGAAAACTGTGCATAGTGTTTCTCTGCCAGAGAGAGCAGAACTTATTTTACTTTCAGGATCTGGCTTGCGGTGGCATCTTCGTCGAAAGAGAATGCTTCCTGAACCTGTACGGTCACGTCACTTTCATCTGTGAGAGTAAATGCCTGGCATACCGTAACTGTCTGTTCCGGCTGGATCTCGGCAGTGTAATGATCAATGGCATCATCATTGTTTTCCGGGATTGCTGCGTCGCAGACTTCTCCGTGCTGATAAGCTTTCAGATTGACATCTACCATTGCACTGGATGCTGAGGAAGAATGATTGGTGTAATCATAGTAGATCATAATACAGGGGTTACCTGCGAAATCCTTGGTGATGGTGTGTTTTTTGTACTTGATGGTGAACTTGTCAGTGGTCAGGTTCAAAGTGTCGGATTCTGTGGCTTCCGGTGAGGAGGATGAACTGCTGTCATTGTCCATATTATTGAGGGAATTGTTGATCTCGTCCTCTACACTCTTGAAGTTGGCTGACATGATCTTTACGGTAGCATCATCCAGAGAAACGATCTTCCAGCCTTCATTTGTCTTGATCAGCGGATAGATGATATCTGCTTCTGAGAATTCATCTTTTTCACTGCTCTTTGCTTTTTCGTTCAGGATGGATGCCAGTTTTTCCTGGGTTTCTTCTTCACTGAGCTGAGCTCCGGAATAAGCACTGGCTACGATCTGGCGAAGGAATTCCGTGATGGTTTCCTTATAAATGTTCGTGCCGTCCACATAAGTGATATGTGCTGTAACAGAGGCGGTTCCGTTCTGGATATCGAATCTGTTTCCGGTGATCTTATAGGTCATTTTCTGGTTGATCGCTGTGAAGAAATCTGTATATGCTGCATTGCGGATATCTGCGTTATCAAGGGCTGAGAGATCGCTGCTCTGAAGCAGGGATTCCATTGTGGTAAAGTCCATTTTCTGCATGCTGTCCAGGAACTGTTCGGCAGTTTTTTTCGGCTGCTGGCGCTGATACAGATAGAATGCAGTCCCGCCTGCCACTGCTAGTACCAGGATCACGAGAATAACGATCAGACCGGCATGGCTTTTTTTATTTTTTTTACTCATGGTTCCTCCTGTCTTAGTAAGGTATATCAATTATTTCGTCTACGGGTTTATTATAGCAGAATGCGTTGACATTGGCAAATTTCTTCTATTATAATAAAAAGAAAGGAGTGGCAGAGAATATGAAATATGAGAGTTCTTTTAAATCAGAAGCAGACGGTCTGGAAATCTCCATTATGGCAGTTCTGCCGGATCAGAAGCCTTACAGGGCAGTGATCCAGCTGGTTCACGGCATGAGCGAGCATAAAGAAAGATATCTTCCATTTATGAAATTCCTGGCGAAACAGGGTTATGTGACGGTGATCCATGATCACAGAGGCCATGGAAAAAGTGTAAAATACCAGCAGGATCTGGGATATACATACGGAGGCGGAGCGAATGCTATGCTTCAGGATATCGGAACAGTGAACCGTAAAATACATGTACATTTCCCGGATCTGCCGGTGATCCTGATGGGACACAGTATGGGATCTCTGGCTGTGCGTGCCTATGTGGCAGAACATGACAGCACGGTGGATATGCTGATTGTGTGCGGTTCTCCCAGCGATAACCCGGCCAGACTACTGGGAGTGGCTGTTGCCAGGATGGAGAAGGCTGTTCTGGGACCGAGACACAGAAGCTGGCTGATAGAGGGGCTGTCTTTTGGCGCAGGTGTGATGAGATTCCGCAAAGATAAAACCTGTACAGCTTGGATCTGTTCTGACCCGGAAGTTGCCAGAGAATATAAAGAATCGGAACTTTGCGGATTCACTTTCACAGATGATGCCTATTTGGCGCTGTTTGATCTGATGAAACGGGCTTATGATGCAGAACATTATTCCTGCACCAATCCGAAGATGCCGGTGCTGTTTGTAAGCGGAGCAGAAGATCCATGCATGATCAATGTGCGGCATTTCGCGAAGGCAGTGCAGAATATGCGCCATGCAGGATATCTGGATGTAAAGGGCAAGCTTTATCCGGGAATGCGCCATGAGATCCTGAATGAGAAGAATAAAGAACAGGTTTATCATGACATTGCAGTATATTTAAAGAAAAAAGGATACTGAAACCGAATAAAAAACTGAATAAAAAAACATCCGGGATCTCATAATAAATCTGAACACAGAAATGAAAAGGAGAGACCTGATGTTTCGAAAAGGGATTTTTTTCCTGATCCTGACAGGGCTGTTGCTTTGTGCCGGGTGCGCGGGCAGGAGACCAGCAGAACAGGGGGAATTGGTACGTATGGAGGCTGTCGGAGAAAATCCGGCGGTCTTTTTGCTTTACGCAGATGCGAAAAAATGGTAATATTATATTCGGGCAATTTAAAAATATAAAAACAGGAGGTTTTTACTTATGGAGGAACAGAAAAAAGAAAACCTGCCGGAGAATACTGAGGCAGAGAATTCTTTGGAAGATACATCAGAAGCGCAGAAGGCTGCACAGCCTGCAGGCAGGTCCTTTCTCTGGATGCTGGCTGGAGCTTATCTTCTGTATACAGGCTACAGTCTGGCAGCAGCTGTTATCAGAGGAGAAGAAGGTGCCACAACCATTTTCCTGCTGATCGGAATCGTATTTCTGGCCATTGGAGCAGGCCTGGTGTTTACAGGAGGAAAGAATCTTCTGAAGGCTAATAAGATGAAACAGGAACTGGAAGCAGGAAAATCAGCCGGTATGGCAGGTGCAGAAGCAGCAGCCGGCGGAGAACTGAAAACAGAAGAACAGCCTGCAGCCCAGAAGAAAATGAGCATTGCAGACAGAGCGAATCTGGCGAAGAGACTGGATGAGGAAGAAGCTTCATCAGAAGTGGAAGAGACTTCATTAAACGAAGAGCCTTCACCAGAAGAGGAAGAAGAGAATCAGAAATGAAAATCGTAAAGATGTTATTGAAACCTTTTTCTTTCGTACCTGCACTTCTTATGATGTATGTGATCTTTTCGTTTTCCGCGCAGACCGGAGAAGTATCCGGTGACCTAAGCTATAAGATCAGTTATAAGATCGTGGAGACCAAGAATGAACTGTTTAATGAAAACAAAAGCCCTGGGGAGCTTTCCTGTGCGGCGGATGGAATTCATTATTATGTAAGAAAAGCAGCGCATATGACAGAGTATTTCCTGCTGGCAGTTGCCATTTCTTTTCCATTGTATGTGTACGGTGTGAGGGGAATCTGGCTGATGATCCTGGCAGGGATCGTATGTGTGGGATTCGCGGGGCTGGATGAATATCACCAGTCTTTCGTAGACAGCCGTACTCCCTCTGTGAAGGATGTGGGGATAGACAGCATAGGAGCCATGATCGGTGTTCTGTTGGTACAGGCATTCTGCTGGTCCGCACTGAACAGCCCGGTAAAGAAAAAGAAGAAAAAACGAAAATAAAAAACTGCGGTACTTTTTACATCACAGTGAGAGGATGTAAGAGGTATCGCAGTTTTTTGGTACAGGAAATTGCAGCAGTCTCGAATGCCGGGATCAGCGGATCAGCTGTGCAGATCCTGCGCGGACATGGCGGAGGAAAATATCTCTGATGGATGGAAGTTCTCCCAGTCCCTGCAGGGTACAGGAAATCTGGAATCCCTCTTTTTCCAGAATGCTTTTCCAGGAATCTTCATCCTCACCTGCCATATCGTTGGAAGCATGGTCACCGGCTACGATCATGAAAGGTGCCAGATGTACGTGGGCAGGATGAATGGTTCGTAATTCTTCAAGGAAGGTTTCCAGGGAGAAATCACCCTCCACAGTTCTTATATGGATATTCGGGCAGCCGGACTCTTTAAAGAGGCGGTCCATTTCCGGGTAGAGTTCGTTGGCGATGTGTTCTGTCCCGTGTCCCATAAGAAGCAGGAGATCTTCTGATGCAGGATGATATTCCCGGATCAGTGCCTGACAGACTTCTTCTTTGTCCTGCTGTGTTACGATGAGGGAGTCACAGATCACGATGGAATCAAAATCTTTTTCAGATGCCAGGACTTCTTTTTTCATGGCGTTACTCTCAAATCCTGTGATCACATAAGTCGGCTGTACGATCACGTTTCGGATCCCGTCATTTTTCATCTGTATCATGGCTTCTGCAATATCCATGATGTGGGTCCCGTCACGTTTCTTAAGTTTGGCCCGGATCCTGGGGCTGGTCCATGCACGGTAGCAGGGAAGATCCGGGAAGGCCTGCTGGATATCTTTTTCAATCTTTTCTATGGTTTTCTTGCGGGTTTCCGGGTAGCTTGTTCCGAAGCTGATCACCAGAACCGCAGTTTTTTCAGGTATAGGCATTGGTATTCTCCTTAATAATTGGCATATTATGCGCACTCGTGCTTCATTATACAGGGGAAAAATCGAAAACTCAAGAACAGTAGAAAAATTTTTTTATGAATGCTATAATGGAGTTACTGTTCACAGGTCAATGGTATTTAGATAATCTATACCCTTAAGACTAACTAAGGATATAGATTATCTAAATACCATTGCGGAGTGAACAGTAACATAATGGCAGGAGATAAAGATAAAAAAGGAGCCATCCATAGAAATGCAGAATGAAAAATTACCGAAATTAAGAGAAGGAAGGGTCCACGGGACAAAGGATTTTCCATGCGCCATTTACTGGACCGGTTCCAGAAAAAAAGGAATCATGGTGCAGCACCACTGGCATGAGGAAATTGAGATCATTTATTTTTCCGGTGGAGAATTCTGTGTGGAGATCAATATGGAGAAATACAGGATCAGCGGGGAATGTATTTTCTTTATCAATCCAGGAGAACTGCACAGCATTTCGGTAGAGAAGGACGGAGAATGTATGGAGGATGCAGTTGTTTTTCACATGGATATCCTGAACTTCGCTTCTTCCATGGATCAGGTACAGACCAGACTGCTGCAGCCGATCCAGAATGGCAGGCTTCTGTTTCCGCGATGTATTGAAACTGAGAGTCCGGCTTTTAAAACAGTAAGGGATGCTTTTCTGAATATCCAGAATGCTTTCGGCAGATCAGGCACAGGAGAGGGGATTTGCGACGGGCAGGCCGTGACAGAGGATATTACCTGTCAGCTGGCTGTCAAAGCGTCCCTTCTGCGTATCCTGACGGTACTGTCTGCCAATAGAATGTTTACAGAAACCAGTAGGAACAATGACCGGAGGATCGAGACCATCAAAAAGGCCATCGGATATATCCAGGACAATTATAAGGAAAAAATCTATATCCGGGATCTGGCAGACCTGATCGGGATGAACGAGCAGTATTTCTGCCGCTTTTTCAAGAAAGCCATCGGTCGTTCTCCTATTGAGTATGTAAATGAGTACAGGATAAAAAAAGCAAGACATTATCTGGAAGAAACAGACCTGACGGTAATGGAGATCTGTCTGGAATGTGGTTATAACAATCTGGGAAATTTTCTCCGGGAATTCCGCAGATACACAGACACCACACCCTTACAGTACCGTAAAAGGTCATAATTTCGTATTTTTTTATCAAATAAAAGTAAGACGTAAGGGAAATATGCATTTATAATATAGTTCAGTTAAAACGATCGAAAAGACGAAATATAACGTAAGATCAGATTACGGAGGACTATAAAAATGATAAAAAAATGGTGGAATGACAAAGTTGCATATCAGATTTACCCGAAGAGTTTCTGCGATACGAACGGCGACGGGATCGGGGATCTGCGGGGTGTAATCAGCAAGCTGGATTATTTAAAGGATCTGGGGGTGGATATCGTCTGGCTGTCTCCCTGCTATAAATCCCCGCTGGCTGACCAGGGCTATGATATTTCAGATTATTATGATATTGATCCGCGTTTCGGAACCATGGAAGATATGGATGAATTGATCGCGGAAGCGAAGAAGAGAGATATGTACATCCTGATGGATCTGGTTGTAAACCATTGTTCCGATGAACATGAATGGTTCAAAAAAGCCTGTGAAGATCCTGATGGAAAGTACGGAAAATATTTTTACCTGAGAGATAAGAAAGAAGGGGAACTGCCGACCAACTGGCGCTCCTATTTCGGTGGTCCTGTATGGGAGGATCTGCCTGGAACCAATAAGCAGTATCTCCATGTATTCCATAAGAAACAGCCGGATCTGAACTGGGAGAATCAGGAAGTAAGAGAGGAAGTTTACAAAAATATTAACTGGTGGCTGGACAAAGGTTTGGGTGGTTTCCGTATCGATGCCATCATCAATATCAAGAAGGCACTTCCCCTGCACGATTATGAACCGGACAGAGAAGACGGTTTAAGCAGCATCCACAAGATGCTGGAGGAAGCTACAGGGATCGGAGAATTTCTGAGTGAGATGAGAGACCGGACTTTTAAGAAGTACGATGCTTTTTCCGTAGGGGAAGTCTTTAATGAAAAGCCGGAGGAGATTCCGGATTTCATCGGAGAGAACGGATATTTTTCCAGTATGTTTGATTTCAATGAAACGATCTGCGGAGGTTCTGATAAAGGCTGGTATGACTGCCGCAAGATCACTCCGGATGAGTACAAGAAGTGCTGTTTCGAGACCCAGGCGAAGATCGGAGATCAGGGAATGGTTTCCAATATTATCGAGAACCATGATGAACCACGTGGCGTAAGCCGTTACCTGCCGGATGGCGAATGCACAGAAGCGGGCAAAAAAATGCTGGGTGGATTAAACTTTATGCTCCGCGGCATTCCGTTTATTTACCAGGGCCAGGAGATCGGAATGGAAACGTAGAGTTCCAGTCTATTGAACAGGTGGATGATATTTCCACTCTGGATGAGTATAAAGTAGCTCTGGAAGCAGGGCTGTCACCGGAGGAAGCCTTAAAGAGTGTGGGAAGATTCAGCAGAGACAATGCCAGAACTCCGATGCAGTGGACAGACGGGACCAATGCGGGCTTCACAAGTGGAAAACCATGGCTGGAAGTAAACTCCAACTATACAAGGATCAATGCAGAAGCACAGATGAAAGATCCGGATTCTGTATGGAATTTCTATAAGAAACTGATCGCACTGCGCAAGGATCCTGAATATAAAGAAACAGTTGTCTATGGTGCACTGAAGCCTGTATGGGAGGATGTACACAACCTGATGGCATATTATCGCAAAGGGGACCGGACACTTCTGGTAGTGGGAAATTACCAGAAAGGGCCTCAGAGCATCGAACTTTCCCATGGATACAAAAAGGTTCTGCTGAACAATTACCATGAGCTGTCTGAGAACGGAAATAAACTGATTCTTCAGGGATATCAGTTCCTGGTGCTGGAAGTATAAATTAAGAATAGAATATAAAGTTGTGAGAGAAGCCTCTTTTTATGGAGAACAGTTGCGTTTTCCATGAAAAGAGGTGCTTTTTTATGGAGAATTATGTCGCTGGCAGGATTCTTTTTACTTGTATGGATAGGGCAAATATTGTATGATAGTAAGAAAGGCGTAAGGTGAGAAAAATGAATCAGATACAGATCATTGTAAACAACGGCGCAGGAACGGGAAAAGCCTTTCAGGTGTGGAATGAAACCCAGAAATTACTGCGCAGATATAAAGTAAATTATACAGCCTATGCTACCAGATACCGGGGACATGCCACCAGACTGGCGGAGAAGATTTCCACAATGGAGGGAAAGGCCCAGGTTTATCTGATCGTGGTGGGAGGCGACGGCACCATCAATGAGGTGCTGAACGGAATCAGAGATTTTGACAGGGTACGTCTAGGAGTGATCCCTACAGGTTCGGGGAATGATTTCTGCAGAAATCTGAAGCTTCCCGGAACACCGGAGGAGAGTCTGCGACAGATCCTGGTGTGCATCCGCAGAGACCGCCAGGGCAAAGAACTTCTGCGGATCGATCTGGGACAGGTTACCTGGGAAGGCTGCAAAAAGCCCAGGATCTTCGGAATCAGTGCAGGGGTGGGACTTGATGCTCTTGTGTGTAAGAAGGCACTGGATTCCAGACTGAAACGGGTTTTAAACCGTCTGCATCTGGGTAAACTTACATATCTGGCTCTGACTGTGCAGTCATTATTTACTATGGAAACTGCCAACGGGAAGGTGATCACAGAGCACGGCGGCTACATCCTTCCGAAGATGATCTTCGCAGCATCCATGAACCTTCCGGCAGAGGGCGGCGGTGTCCCCATGGCACCGGAGGCATCCCCGAAGGATGGACTTTTATCTTTAAGCAGTGCATCGGGAATCGCCAAATGGCGGACATTTTTCCTTCTTCCATTGCTGGTTGCAGCGAAGCAGGAAGGAATCAAAGGATTTAATATCCGCGATGAGAAAAATTTCCGCATGGTTCTGGACAAACCCATGGTCCTTCATGCAGACGGAGAATATTGCGGGGATGTAAAACGGGCAGAATTTTGCTGCCTGGAGAAGAAACTGCAGTTGCTGCATAAAGACAATATGATCAAATAATACGAAACGGAGAGAATGAGACGATGAGTTACGCAGATGATGTTTTTATAAAAATGTGCCAGGACATCCTGGAGAACGGTACAAGCACGGAAGGTGAGAAAGTACGTCCCGTATGGGAAGACGGAACGCCTGCTTATACCATCAAGAAATTCGGCGTAGTAAACCGATATGATCTGAGAAAAGAATTTCCGGCTATGACACTGAGACGTACCGCATTAAAAAGCGCCATGGACGAAATCCTCTGGATCTGGCAGAAGAAGTCAAACAATATCAATGATCTCCACAGTCACATCTGGGACAGCTGGGCCGATGGGGACGGTTCCATTGGCAAGGCTTACGGATACCAGCTTGGTGTGAAGCATCAGTACAAAGAAGGTATGATGGATCAGGTTGACAGAGTACTCTACGATCTGAAAAACAATCCGTTCAGCCGCAGAATTATGACAAATATCTATGTACATCAGGATCTCCATGAGATGAATCTGTATCCCTGTGCCTATTCCATGACATTCAATGTAACACAGACACCAGGAAATGAGAAACTGACATTAAACGCGATCCTGAACCAGCGTTCCCAGGATATTCTTACAGCAAACAACTGGAATGTGTGCCAGTATGCAATCCTGCTTATGATGGTCGCCCAGGTATGTGATATGGAGGCAGGGGAACTGCTTCATGTGGTGGCTGACTGTCATATTTATGACCGCCATATCCCGGTAGTAAAAGAGATGATCAAGAGAAAACCATATCCGGCACCGATCGTGAAACTGAATCCGGAAGTGAAAGATTTCTATCAGTTTACAACAGATGATCTGATCGTTGAGAATTACGAGACATGGCCGCAGATCAAGAACATTCCGGTGGCCATCTGATCGTAAATGACAGTACAGATGATACAGAAGAAAGATATCAGGAGGAAAAAGAGATGAATTTAATCGTAGCAGTAGACCAGAACTGGGCAATTGGCAAAGACAACAAGCTTCTGGTAAGCATCCCGGCGGATATGAAAATGTTCCGTGAGGAAACTTCCGGGAAAGTAGTGGTTCTGGGAAGAAAAACTCTGGAAACTTTTCCAAACGGACTGCCATTAAAAAACAGAACCAACATTGTAATTACCAAGAATCCGGATTTCGATGGAAAAGGTGCCATTGTAGTCCACAGTATTGAAGAGGCACTGGAAGAGGTTAAGAAATATCCATCAGAAGATGTGTATTGTATTGGTGGTGACAGCATTTACAAACAGATGCTTCCATACTGTGATACAGCACACGTGACCAGAATCGACTTCGCATATGAAGCAGACAGTTATTTCCCGAATCTGGATGAAGACGAGGACTGGGAGATCACGGCAGAGAGCGAGGAGCAGACATATTTTGATCTGGAGTACCAGTTTGTAAAATATGAGAGAAAGAAATAATGAATAAGAAATAAAAAATGCGCTGTGTTGTTAACACAAACACAGCGCGATTTTTTATTCGATCACTTTCAGCCATCCTTCCGGTGCCTGGATGCGGCCCATCTGGATTCCTGTTAATGTGTCGTAGAGTTTCTGGATAACCGGACCCATTTTCTCCATTCCGCTTGGGAAGCAGATCTCTTTGCTATGGTCAACGATCTTTCCAACAGGAGAGATAACTGCAGCAGTACCGCAGAGACCACATTCAGCGAAATCTTTTACTTCATCGAAGTATACTTCTCTTTCCTCAGCTTCTAATCCAAGGTATTCCTTAGCAACATAGATTAAGGAACGACGTGTGATAGAAGGAAGGATACTGTTGGACTTCGGTGTGACAACTTTGCCGTCTTTTGTAACGAAGATGAAGTTAGCACCGCCTGTTTCTTCTACTTTGGTACGTGTAGCTGCATCAAGATACATGTTCTCATCGAATCCGTTCTTGTGAGCATCTACGATTGCATGTAAGCTCATTGCATAGTTAAGACCAGCTTTGATATGACCTGTTCCATGAGGTGCAGCACGGTCAAAATCAGTGACACGGATTGTGATCGGCTTAGCGCCGCCCTTGAAGTATGGTCCTACAGGTGTGGTGAATACACGGAACATATACTCGTCAGCAGGTTTTACACCGATAACCGGGTTAGTACCCATCATGTAAGGACGAACATATAAAGTTGCTCCTGAACCATATGGTGGAACATAGGCTGCGTTCGCTTTTACTGTCTGTACGATGGCATCAACGAAACGGTCTTCCGGGAATACAGGCATTTCAAGTCTCTTGGCTGAGTTTGCCATACGCTCTGCGTTTAAGTCAGGACGGAAAGTAACAATACGTCCGTCTTCTGTTGTGTAAGCTTTCATTCCTTCGAAAGCTGTCTGCGCATACTGGAAAACACCTGCACATTCGTTCAGTGTTACATTAGGATCTGTCGTCAGTTCCCCGGCATCCCATGCGCCATCTTTAAATTTAGATACATAACGATAATCAGTCTGTACATAACCGAAGCCTAAGCTGCCCCAGTCGATATTCTTTTTTTCCATAATGAGTCTTTCCTCCGTTCACACATATTTACAGTATTTTCAAGTGTGATTACTGTTTATCTCTTTACCATTGTAAAACTTTTGTCTGCTAACTTCAATGGGAAATTTCCGATTTCAATGAAAATTTCGTGAAAAAATTTAAAAATCCAGAGATATGCAGGTTCAAATTTCATTGAGCAGACAATCTAGTACAGCAGATACTTAATATTCGCTGTACTAAAATGGATAAATGTCAGGAATGAGAGGTAGAAATGACCGATAACCGCAGTCTTGTTTTTTATAGTGGATTTCGCTATAATATGGAATAGAAAAATGGAGGTCAACATGAGCGAAAATTTTGACGAATTAGGAGAACTTGGAGACAGAATAAAAGAGATCATAGATACAGCGGTTTCCACGAAGGATTACAGGCAGATGACCGAGGATATTAAACAGACAGTAGGACAGACCATAAACAGTACGCTGAATTCTGCTGTTGATACCGGAAGTGAAGCTATCAGGAATGGTCTGAACAGTATGTTTGGTTCAGGAAATTCCGAGTATCATAATAAGACGAAAGAGTTTGAAGAACGACGCAGACGGGAACGTGAACAGGAACGAAAGAAGCAGGAAGAGGAGAAAGCGAAAGAGCGCATGCTGACTCTGTATGACAGGAATACAGGGGGAAGAATGAAAGGCATGATGCTTGCCATCTCCGGCGGTATCCTTGCCAGTGGCATGGGACTTGGCACACTGGTTCTGTCTATTTTCGGTACAGTGGGACATATGAGTTCCCTTGTGCTGGGTGGAACCTGTTTCCTGGCAGCAGGAGCACTGGCCGGGGTGGGACTTCTCACTGGCGGCATAAAAAAATTAGGAAAGCTGGAACGTTTCCAGAAATACATCGGCACACTGGGAACTCACACATACTGTAACTTCGAACAGCTCTCTGCAGCAGTAGGGAAACCTGTGAAATTTGTAAAAAAAGATGTAAAGAAAATGATCAGTGATGGGTGGTTCCGCCAGGGACATATTGATGCCCAGGAAACCTGTCTGATCACAAGCAACGAAACCTATCAGCAGTATACCCAGACCGCGAAGGCGCTGGAAGAGAAGAAACAGGAAGAAGAGAGACGTCAGGCAGACCTTTCCCCGGAGGTTCAGGAAGTTCTGGATAAGGGAAATGAATTTCTGGATAAGATCCATAAGAGCAATGATGCAATCCCGGGCGTAGAGATTTCTGCCAAGATCTCCAGAATGGAACTGATCGTGGAGAAAATTTTCGAGCGTGCACAGAAGCATCCGGAGATTATACCGGATCTGAAAAAGATGATGAATTATTATCTGCCAATGACTGTGAAACTGCTGGATGCGTACGAAGAAATGGACAGGATGCCGGTACAGGGGGAGAATATCAAGTCTTCGAAGAAAGAGATCGAGGATACACTGGATACCTTAAACCAGGCATTCGAGAAACTGCTGGATTCTGTATTCCAGGATACGGCATGGGATGTTTCCAGCGATATTTCCGTACTGCATACACTGCTGGCACAGGAGGGTCTGACAGATGATGATTTCGCGAAGATGAATAAATAAAAGCCTGATCAAAAGGAGAAAACATGGAAAAAGAGTTTAAGGATTTTGAAATGGAAACACCATCACTGACCCTGGAACCGGATCTTGGCGCAGTGGAAGAGAAAGAAGAAATTGCAGAAGTCAAACAGCCGGAGAAGGAACCGGAAGCACCGGCACTCACACCAGCAGAGCAGAAAATGGTAGAGGAATTTGCTGCAAAAATTGATATTGAGAATACAAACCAGATCCTTCAGTACGGAGCGGGAACCCAGAAGAAGATGGCAGATTTTTCCGATACAGCACTGGAGAATGTGAAGATGCAGGATCTAGGAGAAATCGGGGAGCTGATCACAAATGTGGTCGGAGAACTGAAAGATTTTGAAGCGAAAGAAGAAAGTGGATTCTTCGGATTCTTTAAGAAACAGTCTTCGAAAATTGAGAATATGAAGAACAAATATGTCAAGGCAGAGGGGAATATTGAAAAGATCACAGATTCTCTTCAGCAGCATCAGGTACGTCTCCTTAAAGATTCTGCCATGCTGGATAAGATGTATGAGCAGAACCTGAATTATTTTAAAGAACTTACCATGTATATTCTGGCAGGCAAGAAGAAACTGGAGGAAACAAGAAACGGAAAACTTGCAGAACTGAAGAATAAAGCAGTACTGAGCGGACTTCCGGAGGACGCGCAGGCAGCCAGAGACCTGGATGAGAAATGCAACCGCTTCGAGAAGAAGCTGCATGATCTGGAACTTACCAGAACCATCGCAATGCAGACTGCACCGCAGATCCGTCTGATTCAGAATAATGATACGGTAATGGTAGAGAAGATCCAGACAACCATTGTAAATACCATTCCGTTATGGAAGAGTCAGATGGTACTTGCTCTGGGAATCGCACATTCTGCAGAAGCAGCAAAGGCCCAGAGACAGGTAACCGATGTTACCAATGAACTTCTGAAAAAGAATGCGGAGATGCTTCATGTGGCAACTGTGGAAACTGCCAAAGAATCTGAACGTGGAGTAGTGGATATGGAAACCCTTCAGAAGACGAACGCAGACCTGATCCAGACACTGGATGATGTGATGCGCATCCAGATGGAAGGCCGTCAGAAGAGACAGGCAGCAGAGATGGAAATGCGCCGTATGGAAGACGAGCTGAAACGAAAACTTCTGGAGATCAGAAAATAAAAAGCAATGGAACAGGTGGGAGCTGCCGGGAATCCGGCCGCTCCTGTTTCTGACAGGAATGTTAAAAGAAAAGAGGAAATTATGTACAGAGATCATACAAAAGTCATCCGGATCGGTGACAGAAAAATCGGTGGCGGCAATCCCGTTTTAATCCAGTCCATGACCAACACCAAGACTGAGGACGTAGAGCAGACCGTAGCCCAGATCCTTGCCCTGGAGCAGGCAGGATGCGACATTATCCGTTGCGCAGTACCAACTATGGAAGCGGCGAAAGCATTAAAAGAGATCAAGAAGCAGATCCATATTCCACTGGTAGCAGACATTCATTTCGACTATCGTCTGGCTATCGCAGCGATGGAAAACGGCGCGGACAAGATCCGTATCAACCCGGGAAATATCGGAAGCACAGAGCGTATCAAAGCTGTTGTAGACGTAGCGAAAGAACGTGGAATCCCGATCCGTGTCGGTGTAAACAGTGGTTCTCTTGAGAAAGAACTTGTGGAAAAATACCACGGAGTTACAGCTGAAGGCCTGGTGGAAAGTGCACTGGATAAAGTACACATTATCGAAGAGTTAGGTTATGACAATCTGGTCATCAGCATCAAATCTTCTGATGTCCTTATGTGTGCAAAAGCCCATGAACTCATCGCAGAGAAAACAAACTATCCGCTCCATGTAGGGATCACAGAAGCCGGAACCCTTTATTCTGGAAATATCAAATCCGCTATCGGTCTGGGAATCATCCTGAATCAGGGAATCGGTGACACGATCCGTGTATCTCTCACAGGTGCACCGCTGGAAGAAATCAAATCCGCCAAACGTATCCTGAAGACATTAGGCCTTCGCAAAGGTGGCGTAGAAGTGGTATCATGTCCAACCTGCGGCCGTACGCAGATCGACCTGATCGGCCTTGCAAACCAGGTAGAAACCATGGTACAGGACATCCCGCTTGACATCAAAGTCGCAGTTATGGGATGTGTCGTAAACGGACCTGGAGAAGCGAAAGAGGCAGATATCGGAATCGCAGGTGGAGTGGGTGTCGGACTTCTGATCAAACACGGTGAGATCATACAGAAAGTTCCGGAAGACCAGTTATTGGAAACTTTGCGTCAGGAACTTCTGAACTGGAAAGAATAAACCAGTGTTATTTGTACAGTAAGATTTTGAAAATCCCTGAGAAGTGATTTTGGGGAGTTGAAACAGGAACGGTATCTGTTTCAGTTGGAATAACGAGGAGATTTTATTTTGGAAAAAGACTTTTTTGATGTATTTCCCAATTTAAAAGTGAAGAAAGAACTAGAAGAATTACTGGAAATGGTATATGTGACCAGGGTTTCCTGCAATCCTTCCAAAACACATATCTGGGTCTATATAAAAAGTGAACGCTGGATCCACAAGAAGCATATTTTTGCACTGGAAGACCAGATTGAGCGCCAGCTTTTTGCCGGGCTTGGCGTGACGGTTACTGTCATCGAGAAGTTCCGTCTTTCAGGCCAGTATACTCCGCAGAATTTTCTGGATACCTACAGATCCAGTATGGAACTGGAACTGCGCAATTACAACATGCTGGAATACAACATGTTCAAGCAGGCGCAGATTTCTTTTCCTGGAGAGCATGACCTTCATATGATCCTTCCTGACTCTGTAATTGTCAGAGAAAAGAGCGACATTCTGATCGAGTATCTGCAGAAAGTTTTCTGCGAGAGATGCGGAATGGATTTAAAAATAGAACTGGAATTCACAGAAACCCAGGAGAGTAAATACCGAAAGAATGCGGCAGTCCAGATCGCGCAGGAAGTGGAGAATGTCATCCGTCATGCGAAAATGAATGCAAAAAGTGAGGAAACCGATCAGTCCGAAGAGGCTGGAAGTGATGACAAAAAAACAGAAAAGAATGCTGAGAAACCGCAGCAGGAGAAGAAGGATAAGAAAGCAGCTTTTGGCGACCGCAAGGACAAGAAAGGCGATTTCCGAGGCGGATTTCGAAGGGACAGCAATCCGGATGTTATCTATGGAAGAGACTTCGAAGGCGAACCTGTTGCACTGGAAAGTATTACAGGTGAGATGGGTGAAGTGATCGTCCGCGGACAGGTTATGGATGTGGAAGCAAGAGAAATCCGTAATGAAAAGACCATCCTGATCTTCCCGATCACAGACTTCACAGACAGTATTGTAGTAAAGATGTTTCTGCGAAATGAGCAGGTGCCGGAAGTGACAGAGCATGTAAAGAAAGGCGCATTCCTGAAATTTCGTGGCGTAACAACCGTAGATCGATTCGACAGTGAACTTACCATTGCATCCATCGCAGGAATCAAAAAGATTGCCAACTTTACCACATCCCGAGTAGACACCAGCCCACAGAAACGTGTAGAGCTTCACTGCCATACAAAGATGAGCGATATGGACGGTGTTACAGATGCCAAATCTCTGGTAAAGCGTGCATATGAATGGGGACATCCTGCCATTGCCATCACAGACCACGGCGTTGTCCAGGCATTCCCTGAGGCGAACCACTGCTTCGATGCATGGGGCGGATGTGTCCCGAAGGATTCTGATTTCAAGGTCCTGTATGGTATGGAGGGTTATCTGGTAGATGACTTAAAAGGTATGGTTACTAATGGAAAAGGTCAGAAGCTGGACGGCAGATTTGTAGTCTTTGATATCGAGACCACCGGATTCTCATCCCTGACCTGTCACATCATAGAGATTGGTGCAGTACTGGTAGAGAATGGTGAGATTACGGACCATTTTTCAACATTTGTAAACCCCAAAGTTCCGATTCCGTTCCGTATCGAACAGCTTACCAGCATCAATGACAGCATGGTCATGGATGCTCCGACCATCGAAGAGGTTCTGCCGGAGTTCCTTGAATTCAGCAAGGGTGCAGTGATGGTTGCACACAATGCAGACTTCGATATGGGATTCATTATGAAGAACTGCGACAGACTGGAAATCGAACATGATTTTACCTATGTAGATACTGTAGGTATGGCACGTTTCCTGCTTCCTGCATTGAACAGATTCAAATTGGATACCGTAGCAAAGGCAGTAGGGGTTTCTCTGGACAACCATCACCGAGCGGTGGACGATGCTGCCTGCACTGCAGAGATTTTTGTTAAATTCGTAAAGATGCTGGCAGACCGTGATATCCTTGATGTGGATGAGCTGAACAAGCAGGGAGCAGTTTCTGCTAATACTATTAAAAAACTGCCAACATACCATGTAATTATTTTTGCCAGAAATGAAACCGGCCGTATTAATCTGTATAAACTGGTGAGCCAGTCTCATCTGAAATACTATCACAGACGTCCCCGTGTACCAAAGAGTATCCTGCAGAAATATCGCGATGGACTTCTGGTAGGAAGTGCCTGCGAGGCGGGAGAACTGTATCAGGCATTACTGAGAAATGCACCTGAGACAGAGATCGCCAGACTGGTAAATTTCTATGATTATCTGGAAATCCAGCCCATCGGAAATAATAAATTTATGCTCGCAGATGACAAGCACGATATGATCAATTCCGAGGAAGATTTACGAGAAATGAACCGCAGGATCGTGAAGCTGGGTGAACAGTTTAAGAAGCCTGTAGTGGCAACCTGCGACGTGCATTTCATGGACCCACAGGATGAAGTTTACCGACGGATCATCATGGCAGGAAGTGGCTTCTCGGATGCAGATGAACAGGCACCTCTGTATCTGCGTACCACCGAGGAAATGCTGGAAGAATTTGCTTATCTCGGAAGCGAGAAAGCAGAAGAAGTAGTTATTACAAACACCAATAAGATTGCTGATATGATCGAGAAAATCTCTCCGATCCATCCGGATAAATTCCCTCCGGTCATCGAGAATTCCGACCAGGATCTGAAGAATATCTGCTTTACCAAAGCACACGAAATGTATGGAGATCCATTGCCTGAAATTGTAGAGAGCCGCCTGGATCGAGAACTGAACTCAATTATTTCCAACGGATATGCCGTAATGTATATCATTGCCCAGAAGCTTGTATGGAAGTCAAATGAGGATGGATATCTTGTAGGTTCCCGAGGATCTGTAGGATCTTCTTTGGCAGCGACTATGTCCGGTATCACAGAGGTAAATCCTCTTCCACCACACTATCTCTGCCCGAATCCGGACTGCAAATACAGTGATTTCGATTCACCGGAAGTAAAGAAATATGCAGGTATGGCAGGATGCGATATGCCTGACAAGATCTGCCCGAAGTGCGGAACGAAGATGAAGAAAGAGGGATTTGATATTCCGTTCGAAACGTTCCTTGGATTCAAGGGGGATAAAGAGCCGGATATCGACCTTAACTTCTCCGGTGAATACCAGGCAAATGCCCACAGATACACAGAGGTTATCTTTGGTAAGGGCCAGACATTCAAAGCAGGAACTATCGGTACCCTTGCGGAGAAAACTGCGTTCGGTTATGTGAAGAACTATTTTGAGGAGCGCGGTGTGCATAAACGTTACTGCGAAATCAACCGTATTGTACAGGGATGCACCGGTGTTCGCCGTACCACAGGACAGCATCCGGGAGGTATCATTGTACTTCCGGTGGGCGAGGAAATCGAGAAATTTACTCCTGTTCAGCATCCTGCGAACGATGTAAACAGTGACATTATCACCACACATTTTGATTACCATTCCATTGACGGAAATCTGCTGAAACTGGATATACTGGGACACGATGATCCGACTATGATCCGAATGTTGGAAGACCTGACAGGCATCAGTGCGAGAGATGTTCCGCTGGACCAGAAAGACGTCATGTCTCTGTTTGCCAGTACAAAAGCGCTTAATATTGAGCCGGAATCCATCGGTGGATGTAAGCTTGGATGTCTGGGAATTCCGGAGTTTGGTACTGATTTTGCCATGCAGATGCTTATTGACACCAAGCCGAAATACTTCTCAGACCTGATCCGTATTGCAGGACTTTCCCATGGTACGGACGTATGGCTTGGCAATGCCCAGGTGCTGATCCAGGAGGGAAAAGCAACCATTTCCACGGCCATCTGTACCCGAGATGACATCATGATCTACCTCATCGGTAAAGGGGTAGAGAGTGGTCTGGCATTTACGATCATGGAGAGTGTCCGTAAGGGAAAAGGTCTCCGTGATGAGTGGATCGCGACCATGAAAGAACACGACGTACCGGACTGGTATATCTGGTCCTGTAAGCTGATCAAGTACATGTTCCCGAAAGCTCATGCTGCGGCATATGTTATGATGGCGTACCGAATCGCATGGTATAAAGTGTTCCAGCCATTGGCGTATTATGCGGCATATTTCAGTATCCGTGCCACCGCGTTTTCCTATGAACTGATGTGTATGGGTAAGGAACGTCTGGAATATTACATGGCAGAGATCCGTAAAAAAGGCGATGCCGTCTCCAAGAAAGAGCAGGATACCCTGAAAGATATGCGTATTGTACAGGAGATGTACGCGCGAGGTTTCGAATTTGTACCGATTGACCTTTACACAGCCAAAGCCCAGCGATTCCAGATCGTAGACGGCAAACTGATGCCGTCCCTTGCGACTATCGACGGACTTGGGGATAAGGCGGCAGACGCTGTCGTAGATGCCGCAAAACAGGGCAAATTCCTGTCAAAAGACGATTTCCGCGACAGAACGAAAGTTAGTAAAACAGTTATTGATCTGATGGATGATCTGAAGCTGTTCGGAGATATTCCGCAGTCCAATCAGATGTCATTATTTGATTTTACAGGTTGATTTTTCATGCCAACAGGAGATGAATATGAGAAAAGAAGAATTAAGATATTTACAGAGACTTGCAGAGATTTATCCTACAATTGGGAAGGCATCCACGGAGATCATCAATCTCCAGTCCATCCTGAATCTGCCGAAAGGAACCGAGCATTTCATGTCTGATCTCCACGGCGAATATCAAGCATTTTCCCATGTGCTGCGAAACGGTTCCGGGGCAGTCAGAAAGAAGATCGATGATGTATTCGGTCATACTCTTGGAAATAATGACAAGCGTTCTCTTGCGACCTTGGTCTACTATCCAAGGGAGAAAATGGACCTGGTCAAAGAAACAGAGGAGGACATGGAAAACTGGTACAAGATCACCCTGTATCGCCTTATCGAAATCTGCAAAACGACCGCGTCCAAGTACACCAGATCCAAGGTACGCAAGGCACTTCCGGCAGATTATGCCTATGTGATCGAAGAACTGATCACAGAGAAAGCAGAGGTTCTGGACAAAGAAGCCTACTATGATTCTATTGTAAATACGATCATTCAGATCGGCGGTGCAGAGAACTTTATCATTGCTCTGGCTGAACTGATCCAGAGGCTGGTAGTGGATCATCTGCATATTCTGGGAGACATTTACGACAGGGGACCTGCACCTCATTTTATTATGGACCGCCTGATGGAATATCATTCCCTGGACATCCAGTGGGGAAATCATGACGTGGTATGGATGGGAGCTGCAGCAGGGCAGAAGGCCTGCATTGCAACAGTTCTACGAAACAGTATCCGTTATGGAAATCTGGATATTCTGGAGGACGGATACGGGATCAATCTGCTGCCTCTGGCTACTTTTGCCATGGAAGCGTATAAGGACGATCCCTGTGAGATCTTTGCCATGAAGGGGGCTTCCAACTATAATAATCTGGAAGCAGAGCTGGGCAAAAAAATGCACAAAGCTATCGCCATCATCCAGTTTAAATTAGAAGGAAAACTGGTAAAAAAACACAAGGAATTTCAGATGGAAGACAGAGCATTGTTGCATCGGATCGATCCGGAAAAAGGAACCATCACCCTGCCGGATGGCAAGGTCTATCCTCTGCGGGATAACAGCTTTCCTACTGTAGACTGGAAGCACCCTTATGAGCTTACAGATGGTGAGAAAGAAGTGATGGGCAAGCTGTCTTCTGCATTCAGAAACTGTGAAAAACTTCAGAATCATATCCGCCTTTTACTTGACATGGGCGGCCTGTATAAGGTATATAATGGGAATCTGCTGTTTCATGGAAGTATTCCGCTGAACGAAGACGGAACCTTCCGGGAAGTACAGATTTATGGAAAGAGTTATAAAGGAAAAGCCCTGTACGATGCACTGGAAGCCTATGTGCGCAGAGCATTTTATGCAGTGGGCAAAGAGGAACAGAAAAAAGGCAAAGACATCATGTGGTATATTTGGGCTGCACCGGATTCTCCGCTGTTCGGCAAGAGCAAGATGAGTACGTTTGAACGATATTATATTGAGGACCCGGCTACACATGTGGAGAAAAAGAATGCTTACTACCGCCTGTGGGAGAATGAAGAAGTAGTGGATAATATGCTGCGGGAATTCGGACTGGATCCTGCAGAAGGACACATTATCAACGGCCATGTTCCGGTTCACCAGAGTGAGGGAGAAAGCCCTGTGAAGTGTAATGGAAAGGTCATTGTCATTGACGGCGGATTCTGTAAAGCATACCGCAAAGTAACAGGAATCGCAGGATATACGCTGATCTATAATTCCTACGGCCTCACTCTGTCTGCACATGAGCCTTTCACATCCAAGACAGATGCAGTGGCAAAAGAGACCGATATCGTATCCAACCGTGTGGCTGTCCGGTATATGGCGAGACGGCAGCTGGTGGGAGATACAGACACCGGTCATGCGCTGAAAGAGAGAATCCAGGAACTGATGCAGCTTCTGGATGCATACCGTAAGGGAATTATCAAAGAAAAGAAATAAAAACGGAAATAACGAAAAAGAGGAGACGTGTAAGTTTGTCGGTAAAGAACAGAAAGAATACAGAGAAAAAAAGAAGAATACTGAAAAGGCTGCTTGTAGTGATGATCATTTTATTTCTGCTGACAGGGCTGACAGGGATCGGCCTGGTCCATCTGCAGAACAGCAGGGACAGGGCTCAGCGAAAAGAAGAAGCTATCGCAGCACTGGAAAGTGTGCCGACGATCACACCGACTCCTGTTGCAACGGTAACGCCTACGCCTACCCCTGTTCCTACAGCAACGCCTACGCCAGTGATCACCAGAGAACCTGCATTTAATCCGGAAGATTATATTGGAACCTGGTACAGCACCAACGGAAGAGTGACAGTACAGATCACCAAGCTCACGGAGAAATCCATTACCTTTACCTATACGCAGGTAAATAAAAAAGGAACTGCAGTCTGTGAGGCAAGTGCGAAGAAGTCTGTGGCAGGAAACGCAGCCAGAGTGTCTTTTACGGATTCTCTGGGAAACAAGGCAAAGGGGTATTTCACCTTTGACAATGGTATGCTTTATGTGAAAATCAAAACAACAAAGAAAGCAGAAGGAGCAGGGGTGAAGCCGTCTGTGGACTGCATTATGGTGCGGGGATAAACCGGCCTGCACTGTTTATACAATAAAAAGAGGTTCTGGCATGGGATATCTCAGGATATCCTGATGTCGGAACCTTTTTGGATTTTTATGTACTGCCTGGCAGTAATAATGATCATTTTGCCATTTTTTTGTTGTCTGTACGGCCTACCAGATAATCGAGACTGATCTCATAGTAATTGGCCAGACGGATAAGCATTTCTACAGGGATGTTTCTGGAACCTGTCTCATAATGAGAATAGGAACGCTGGCTGATGTGGAGAATCTCACTTAATTCTCTCTGGGACAGATCTGCATCTGTGCGCAGATCCTGAATACGCTGAAATTTCATTTCATTCACCTCTTTCTGTCAGGGGATTATGGGGCTGCTGGCTGCAGCTGCCGTTTATAATAAAAAGTATAAATCAGACAAAATATACTATTGCAATTTGGAGCAAAATGGACTATAATAAAAACATTCTTTTAAACAGATCGATATCAGGGTGTTTGTCAAACCTTATCTGTATCATCCATCTGAGTTCTCAGATATTTTTAATTTCATTCATAGGAAATTAAAAGCCTTCCGGGCAGGATTGCACTGCGGCGGAGAGGAATTATGTCGCTGAAGCGACCCGCCGCAGGCGGAGAATCCTGCTTGCAGGATTCTTTCTTGTATCAGATGTTTCTATATAAGATATTTCCCATATAAGAACAAGTGAATCAGAGTTCAGTCATACGAAGGGTTCGGGGAACTTTGTATGCAGAAAGGAGACTGTTTGTTTGCAAGTGTTTTATCTGCTGCCATTATGGGGGTAGAAGTACGTCCTGTCAAGGTAGAAGCAGATGTAAGTAACGGCCTGCCTTCTTTTGTCATGGTTGGCTTTCCGTCCACACAGGTAAAGGAAGCACAGGACAGAGTGCGGACTGCTTTCAAAAATAACGGATTTAATTTTCCACCAAAGAAGATCACAGTAAATCTGGCACCGGCAGATATGAAGAAAGAAGGTTCTGGATTTGACCTGCCGGTAGCTGCTGCAGTTCTGTCTGCTTTTGAAATGATCCCCGGAGAGGTGCTGAAGGGGGTGATGATGGCAGGTGAGATCAGCCTCAGCGGAGAAATACATGGAATTTCAGGAATCCTTCCCATAATATTGTGTGCCAGGAGCCTGGGCTGCCGGTTATGTGTGGTTCCCAGGGAAAACCTGGCAGAGGGAAGACTGGTAAGTGACGTCCACGTAGCAGGGGTAAGGAATCTTACAGAATTGCTGAAATGTCTGAAGAACCCGGAACCCTTTCTGAAAGAGGAGGTCTTTGTACCGGAAGAAAGGGGTACAGCAGGGGTGGATTTCGCAGATATTGAGGGACAGGAGGGAGCCAGGCGGGCTGCAGAGATCGCAGTCAGCGGATTTCACAATATTCTGTTTATAGGACCGCCGGGGACAGGGAAAACCATGTTTGCCAGAAGGCTTCCCACGATCATGCCGCCTCTGACTTTCGAGGAGAAGCTTGAGCTGACCAGGATCTACAGCATTGCAGGTCTTCTGTCAGAAAAACAGCCCCTGATCAGCCAGAGACCTTTTCGAAGTCCTCATCATACCAGCTCACCACAGTCCATGGCAGGCGGGGGCAAAAATCCCAAACCAGGAGAGATCACCCTGGCGCACAGAGGCGTGCTTTTTATGGATGAAATGCCGGAATTTTCCAGAAGAAGCCTGGAACTTCTGCGCCAGCCCCTGGAAGACAGGGTGATCCAGATCTCAAGGGTGAGCGGAACTTATCTGTTTCCGGCAGATTTCATGCTGTGCGCAGCCATGAACCCATGTCCCTGCGGCTACTATCCTGATATGAACCGATGTACTTGTACAGCAGGGGAAGTGGCTCATTATATGGGAAAGATCAGCCGGCCGTTGCTGGATCGTATTGATATCTGCACGGAGGTTCCGCCTGTGTCTTTTCAGGAACTTAAGAAGGCTGTTCCGGGAGAGAGTTCCGCCCGGATCAGGGAAAGGGTACGGAATGTGCAGAAGATCCAGGAGGAACGTTACAGGGGAGAAAATATCCGGTTTAACGGACAGCTTCAGAGCAGGATGATCGACAGATACTGCCCTGTGACAGACAGTGCATCCAGGCTGCTGGCAATGGCTTTTGACAGGATTTCATTTAGTGCCAGATCCTATCACAGGCTTCTGAAAGTGGCACGTACCATCGCCGATATGGAAGGGGAAGAAGTGATCGCCAGCCATCATGTAGGAGAGGCTTTGTCTTATCGTGCACTGGAAAAAGATTCTGTCATAAAATAAGGCATCAGGAGGTATTTTATATGGAAGGAAACAGTACACAGATGATCCGCTGTATAAAGAAAACAGATAAGGAGTACCCACAGAAGCTTTTGCAGTATTCTTCCATGCCTGCAGCTTTGTATGTGAAGGGGCAGCTTCCCTCTCAGGAACGTCCGTCTGTGGCAGTCATTGGTGCCAGAATGTGCAGTCCTTACGGAAGGATCCAGGCTTTTCGCTATGCGAAGTTTCTAAGTGTTGCGGGAGTACAGATCATCAGCGGGATGGCGCTGGGGATCGATTCAGAAGGACATAAAGGAGCCCTGGAAGGGAAGATGCCTACATTTGCAGTACTTGGAAGTGGCGTGGATGTATGTTATCCCAGATCCAACAGGAAACTGTATGAGAGGATCCTGTGGGAGAGCGGAGGGATACTCAGTGAATGTCCGCCGGGAAGCCCGCCCATGCAGTGGTGCTTTCCGGCCAGGAACCGGATCATCAGCGCGCTGTCCGATGCTGTTCTGATAGTGGAGGCGAAAGAGAACAGCGGATCCCTGATCACAGCAGGCTTTGCGCTGGAACAGGGGAAGATGGTTTTCGCCATTCCGGGGGCTGTTACGGACGCATTGAGCACAGGCTGCCATAAGCTGATCTACGATGGAGCAGGGATTGCCTACACTCCGGAAATCATCCTGGAAGAACTTGGAATATCCCCAAAAGGCGACAGAAAAACACCGGAAAAAAATAACTTAGGACTTGCAAGTGATTTGAATATGGTGTATAGTTGTCTCGATTTACGACCCAAAAACCCTGATCATATTGTGAGAAAAACAGGTTTTTCTCCGGCCAGGGTGAGCAATTGTCTGGTGGAACTGATGCTGAGGGGGCTGATCAGGGAAACAGGCAGACATTATTATGTAAGAACAGATATCGATTAATTATAACTAGGAGAGGTAACATGGCAAAATATCTGGTGATAGTGGAATCACCTGCAAAAGTAAAAACAATCAAGAAATTTCTTGGGTCCAATTACGATGTGGAAGCATCCAACGGACATGTTCGGGATTTTCCGAAAAGTCAGTTCGGAATAGATGTAGAACATGATTTTGAACCGAAATATATTACGATCCGCGGAAAGGGTGAACTTCTGGCCAAACTTCGCAAGTCAGCCAAGAAAGCAGACAAGATATATCTGGCAACTGACCCCGACCGTGAGGGAGAAGCAATTTCCTGGCATCTGATGCAGGCACTGAAGGAAGACCCGAAGAAAATGCACAGGATTACTTTCAATGAGATCACCAAGACTGCAGTAAAAGCGTCCATCAAACAGGCAAGAGATCTGGATATGGATCTGGTAGATGCACAGCAGGCCAGACGAATGCTGGACCGTATGGTAGGTTATACCATCAGCCCACTGTTATGGGCGAAGGTAAAAAGAGGCTTAAGTGCAGGACGTGTGCAGTCAGTAGCGCTGCGTATCATCTGTGACAGAGAGGATGAGATCAATGCATTTATCCCGGAAGAATACTGGAGCCTGGAGGGAGAATTCCAGGTAAAAGGTGAGAAGAAGCCTCTGCAGGCGAAATTCTACGGTACAGATAAGAAGATGAGTATCCATAATAAAGAGGAGATGGATGCACTTCTTGCCTCTCTTAAGGATAAAGAATATGAGATCACAGAAGTGAAAAAGGGCGAGAGGATCAAAAATGCACCTCTTCCGTTTACAACAAGTACTCTGCAGCAGGAAGCTGCGAAGACGCTGAATTTTTCTACACAGAAAACCATGCGTCTGGCACAGCAGCTTTATGAAGGAATTGATATCAAGGGAAGCGGCACTGTAGGTGTGATCTCCTATCTGCGTACAGATTCCACCCGTATTTCAGAGGAAGCAGATTCCGCTGCAAGAGAATACATCACTGCCCAGTACGGAGAGAACTACGTATCCAGAACAGAAAAAACAGTAAAAAAAGGTCAGAAGATCCAGGATGCCCATGAAGCCATCCGCCCTACGGATATTACCCGCACACCGGCAGCCCTGAAGGAATCACTTTCCAGAGATCAGTTCCGTCTGTATCAGCTGATCTGGAAGCGCTTTGCAGCAAGCCGTATGGCACCTGCCCGATATGAAACAACTTCTGTGAAGATCGGGGCAGATGAGTATGTATTTACAGTATCTGCGTCCAAGATCGCTTTCGATGGATTTATGTCTGTGTATACAGATGAGGAGGATCAGAAGAAGGGAAATGTGCTGAACCAGAGCCTGGAGAAAGGGATGAAGTTGTCTCTGAAAGAGTTGAAACCGGAACAGCATTTCACCCAGCCGCCGGCTCATTATACAGAGGCTTCCCTGGTAAAGACCATGGAAGAATTGGGAATTGGACGTCCAAGTACCTATGCGCCGACCATCACCACCATTATCAGCCGTCGTTATGTGGCGAAAGAGCAGAAGAATCTTTATGTCACAGAACTGGGTGAAGTGGTCAACAATATTATGAAGCAGGCATTTCCGAGTATTGTTGATGTAAACTTTACAGCCACCATGGAAGGTCTTCTGGACTGTGTGGCAGCAGGAACCGTGAAATGGAAAACTGTAGTAAGCAATTTCTATCCGGATCTGAAGAAAGATGTAGATGCAGCAGAGGAAGAACTGGAGAAAGTAGATATCCAGGACGAAGTGACAGATGTGATCTGTGACAATTGCGGCAGAAACATGGTGATCAAATATGGTCCTCACGGACGTTTTCTGGCATGCCCGGGATTCCCGGAATGCAGAAATACCAAGCCATATTTCGAGAAGATCGGTGTGCCTTGTCCGAAATGCGGCAAGGAACTGGTACTGAAAAAGACCAAAAAAGGACGTAAATATTACGGATGCGAGGATAATCCGGAATGTGATTTTATGTCCTGGCAGAAACCATCTGTGAAGAAATGCCCGAAATGTGGAAGCTACATGGTGGAAAAGGGGAATAAACTGGCATGCAGCCAGGAAACCTGTGGATATGTAGAGTCGAAACCATCGGAAGAGAAATAATTACAGCAATTGAATATAATTTTCCAATAAAAGCAGCAGAATGAGGATCTCTTCTGCTGTTTTGGTTTTCTGGAAGACCGGAATCAGGAGAACCCTATTTACAGGAATGCCTGTGTAAGCAGATATTTTCCGGCAGTTAAACTGTATTTGTTGAATAATATTTGGGAAAGAAATCTATTTTCAGAAAAGCAAAGATAAAATGAAAAATAGTAAAATTTATCTTGCAATTTATACTTGGAACGTGTAATATTAAACTATAAGTAGAAAAACAGCAATTACCGGGGCTTACAGCTCCATAGCGAAAGGAGGACAACATGAGCGTTCAGTTGCTGGATAAAACAAGAAAAATCAACAAACTTCTGCATAACAGCAGTTCCAGTAAGGTAGTTTTCAACGATATCTGCCAGGTCCTGATGGAAACCCTGAGTTCTAATATTCTGGTGCTCAGTAAGAAAGGAAAGGTTCTGGGCGTCAGTTTATGTCCAGGAGTGGAAGAAATTACAGAGCTTATTGAGGATAAGGTCGGAGGTTATGTGGACTCCTTATTAAATGAAAGATTTCTTGGTGTTCTGTCCACGAAAGAGAACGTGAATCTTCAGACATTAGGATTTGAGCATGTTTCAGGAAGCTATCAGGGAATCATCAATCCTATTGATATTGCAGGTGAAAGACTGGGTACTGTATTTATGTATCGTTTCGATAAACCGTATGATATTGAGGATATTATCGTCAGTGAATATGGAACTACAGTGGTAGGACTTGAGATGATGCGTGCTGTTCATGAAGAGAATGCCGAAGAAGACAGGAAACAGCAGGTAGTGAAATCAGCCTTTAATACACTTTCCTTCTCCGAACTGGAAGCGATCATCCACATTTTTGATGAGCTGGACGGGGATGAGGGAATCCTGGTTGCCAGCAAGATCGCAGACCGCGTGGGAATCACCCGATCTGTTATTGTAAATGCACTGAGGAAATTTGAAAGTGCAGGTGTGATCGAATCCAGATCTTCCGGTATGAAGGGAACCTACATTAAGGTACTCAATGAAGTGATCTTTGATGAACTGGAAGAGATCAAGGCACAGAGAAATAAGAAATAATAAAGACACGATATGAAAAGAGAAGCTCCGGTGTATCAGCTTTTATACAGGCCTGAACGCCGGGGCTTTTTTTGGTCTCGGGCAGAAAGGTTTTCTGAATAAAATTATTTGTAAATTAAGAAAACAAGAGAAAAACAGAGTAAATAAGAGTAAAAAAGAGAATATCATTAAAAATATAATGCTAAAACAACTTGCGAAATTACCCCTTTTTCAATAATATAAGGACAGTGATTAGCACTCGAGGTAAAAGAGTGCTAGCAAAAATCGGCAGGGTTTGACAGATGCCGGAACAGCTGCTGAAAAAGGCGGCAATCATTCGGAGATTAAAGGAGGATTATAGATCATGACATTAGTACCTTTAGGTGACAGAGTTGTATTAAAACAGGTTGAAGCAGAAGAAACAACAAAATCCGGAATCGTTCTTCCGGGACAGGCACAGGAGAAACCACAGCAGGCAGAAGTTGTAGCTGTAGGACCTGGCGGAGTTGTTGATGGCAAAGAAGTAAAAATGGAAGTAGCTGTAGGTGATAAAGTTATCTACTCCAAATATTCAGGAACAGAAGTAAAGATGGACGGCACAGAATACATCATTGTAAAACAGAATGATATTCTTGCAATCGTTAAATAAGACACAACAGACAGTAATATAGAAAGATCAGAATTTAAACAGGAGGTCATTTTATCATGGCAAAAGAAATTAAATTCGGCGCAGAAGCCAGAGCAGCTCTTGAAGCTGGTGTAAATAAATTAGCTGATACAGTAAGAGTAACATTAGGACCGAAAGGAAGAAACGTAGTTCTTGACAAACCATACGGTGCTCCGCTTATCACAAACGACGGTGTTACAATCGCAAAAGAAATCGAACTGGAAGATGGATTCGAAAACATGGGAGCTCAGCTGATCAAAGAAGTTGCTTCCAAGACAAACGATGTAGCAGGTGATGGTACAACAACAGCTACTGTTCTTGCACAGGCTATGGTTCACGAAGGAATGAGAAACCTGGCAGCAGGCGCTAACCCGATCATCCTGAGAAAAGGAATGAAGAAGGCTACAGATACAGCTGTAGAAGCCATCAAGAACATGAGCCAGACAATCAGCGGCAAGAAACAGATCGCCAACGTTGCATCTATTTCTGCAAGCGATGAAACAGTTGGACAGTTAGTAGCAGACGCTATGGAAAAAGTTTCCAAAGACGGCGTTATCACAGTAGAAGAATCCAAGACAATGCACACAGAACTTGACCTTGTAGAAGGTATGCAGTTCGATCGTGGATATGTATCCGCATATATGTCAACAGATATGGAAAAAATGGAAGCAAATCTGGAAGATCCATATATCCTGATCACAGACAAGAAGATCAGCAACATCCAGGAAATCCTTCCATTACTGGAGCAGATCGTAAAAGTTGGTGCGAAACTTCTCATCATCGCTGAAGATGTAGAAGGTGAAGCTCTTACAACCCTGATCGTAAACAAATTAAGAGGAACATTCCAGGTAGTAGCTGTCAAAGCTCCGGGATATGGCGACAGAAGAAAAGAAATGCTTCAGGATATTGCAATCCTTACAGGCGGCCAGGTAATTTCAGAAGAAGTTGGTCTGGAACTGAAAGATGCAACTATGGAACAGTTAGGACGTGCAAAATCTGTTAAAGTTGCAAAAGAGAACACAGTTATCGTTGACGGTATGGGTGACAAAGATGCAATCGCAAACCGTGTTGCTCAGATCCGTGGACAGATCGAAGAAACAAAATCTGAATTCGATAAAGAAAAATTACAGGAAAGACTTGCAAAACTGGCTGGCGGCGTAGCTGTTATCCGTGTTGGTGCTTCCACTGAAACAGAAATGAAAGAAGCAAAACTTCGTCTGGAAGATGCTCTTGCAGCTACAAGAGCAGCAGTAGAAGAAGGTATCATCGCAGGTGGCGGATCTGCTTACATCCACGCATCCAAAGAAGTTGCAAAACTTGCAGCAACTCTGGAAGGTGACGAGAAGACAGGTGCAAACATCATCCTGAAAGCTCTGGAAGCTCCTCTGTACCGCATTGCTGCAAATGCAGGACTGGAAGGCTCCGTAATCATCAACAAAGTAAGAGAATCCGAACCGGGAATCGGTTTCGACGCCCTGAACGAAAGATATGTAGACATGGTAGGTGAAGGTATCCTTGACCCTGCAAAGGTTACAAGAAGCGCTCTTCAGAATGCTACAAGTGTTGCATCTACATTACTGACAACAGAATCTGCTGTTGCAATTATTAAAGAAGATACACCTGCACCGGCTGCTAACCCGGGAATGGGAATGATGTAATCTTATAAAATAATTTAGACATACAATCTTCACATGAAAACGGGACCGTCGTCATAGACGATGGTTCCGTTTTATGATATAATGAACCTCAAAGGTCCGGAATGTCCGGAACCGGAACACAAGAAAAGGAGAAAAGAAGAATGGGTGATCTGTATTCAGAACTTCTGGTAAAAAGAGAACGCACAGCCAAAGACAGTCTGGTGAAATACGGTCTGATCGTTCTGACAGCACTGGCTGTTTTTGCAGGACTTTTTATCACTCCGCTGCTTCTTATCGCAGCGATCATACTGGGAATTGCATGCTATTTCGTGATCCCGAAGACAGATGTGGAATATGAATATCTGTTTATCAATGGAGATTTCGACATTGATATGGTTATGGCGAAGACCAAGAGAAAAAGAGTAAAGAGTTTCAAACTGTCAGATGCAGACCTGGCAGCACCGTTAAATTCACACAGAATGGACTACTATAATGGAAATCAGAAGATGAAAGTACTGGATTTTTCATCAGGAAATCCGGAACATAAACGCTACGGTGTTATTACCAGACTGGACGGGGATACCTGCAAGATCATCCTGGAGCCGGATGAGAAACTGGCACAGGCTATGAAAAATTCAGCACCCAGCAAAGTTTTTTTGGATTGACACGGAATCTGATTTTTGTTACACTGTTACACAAAATAAAGGACCAGTTACTGGTTCCTTATTTTTATTGTAACTGTTCAGTAACTTCACAACAGACTGCAGGATAGTTACTTTTTATTACTAAATTAATTTCATATACGCAAGGGAGGAAATGCAATGGGTACTATCATTGGTGAAGGCATTACTTTTGATGACGTTCTGTTAGTTCCGGCATATTCAAAGGTAATTCCGAATCAGGTAGATGTTACAACGTACTTAACCAAAAAAATCAAACTGAATATTCCTATGATGAGTGCAGGTATGGATACGGTAACAGAGCATCGTATGGCAATCGCCATGGCGCGTCAGGGCGGTATCGGTATCATTCATAAGAATATGTCCATTGAAGCACAGGCAGAAGAGGTAGATAAGGTAAAACGTTCTGAGAATGGTGTTATCACAGATCCTTTCTATTTATCTCCTGAACATACACTTAAGGACGCAGATGAGTTAATGGCGAAGTTCCGTATCTCCGGTGTGCCGATCACAGAAGGCAGAAAGCTGGTCGGTATCATCACCAACCGTGATCTGAAATTTGAGACAGATTTCACTAAGAAGATTAAAGAGTGCATGACTTCTGAAGGACTGATCACAGCCAAAGAAGGAATCACCCTGGAAGAGGCAAAGAAGATACTCGCCAAATCCCGTAAAGAGAAATTACCCATTGTAGACGACAACTTTAATTTAAAAGGTTTAATCACCATCAAAGATATTGAAAAACAGATCAAATACCCTCTGGCAGCCAAAGATGAGCAGGGACGTCTGCTCTGCGGTGCAGCAGTAGGAATCACTGCGAATGTCCTGGCACGTGTGGAAGCACTGGTAAAGGCTTCTGTAGATGTGATCGTAATCGACTCTGCACATGGCCATTCAGAGAACATTCTGAAAGCTGTACGTGAGATCAAGGCCGCATATCCTGATCTTCAGGTAATTGCAGGAAATGTTGCTACAGGTGCTGCTACAAAGGCTCTGATCGATGCCGGTGTAGATGCAGTGAAGGTAGGTATCGGACCTGGATCTATCTGTACTACCCGTGTTGTTGCAGGTATCGGTGTTCCGCAGATCACAGCAGTTATGGACTGCTATGAAGTTGCCAACCGCTATGGCATTCCGGTTATTGCAGATGGTGGTATCAAATATTCAGGAGATATCACGAAAGCCATCGCAGCAGGAGCTAATGTTTGCATGATGGGAAGCATGTTCGCAGGATGCGATGAGAGCCCGGGAACATTCGAACTGTATCAGGGAAGAAAATATAAAGTATACCGTGGTATGGGATCTATCGCTGCTATGGAGAATGGAAGTAAAGACCGTTATTTCCAGGAGAATGCGAAGAAGCTTGTTCCGGAAGGTGTAGAAGGACGTGTTGCTTACAAGGGACATGTGGAGGACACGGTATTCCAGCTTATGGGTGGTCTTCGTTCCGGTATGGGTTACTGTGGAGCCGAGAATATCGAAACTCTTAAGACTACAGGAAGATTTATTAAGATTTCTGCTGCTTCCCTTAAGGAATCACATCCTCATGATATCCATATTACAAAGGAAGCTCCGAACTATAGCGTAGATGATAAATAAATAACAGAAAGATATGCCCGGCTGGCAGCAGGGAAGGATCCGGTTGGTGATCTTTTCACTGCTCCTGCGGGGCATCTTTTTTTCCAAAAACAGGTGACCAAAGAGAAGATGATTTCGAAAAAGGGGAACAGCGAAACAAAGAAAACTGGAAAAACAACCCAGACCACAGTACGAAAAAGTGCCAGACCTTCCCGCACAGTACAAAAAACCTCACCGGCAAAGCCTCGAAAAAAGAAGGTATCTGTCAGAAGGGCCGGAACCCGTAAGTCTTCCAGAACCAGCAGAGTTTTTCAGAGAAATCTGAGAGTATTTCTGGCTTTTCTGGTATTTCTGGCAGTTGCGGGGGTAATTGCAGGATACTGGATGAGCCGACAGCAGGAAGAACAGATAGAAAGTGACAGTGGGAGCACAGACGGTCCTGAAAAGTGGATGCAGGAGGGAGCTCCTTATATTGATGTAGAGCTGCTCACGCCCAATGAATATTCCAGACCTCAGATCCCTATCAGCAGTGTGCAGTATATCGCAATCCATTATACAGCTAATCCAGGGGCGACAGCCATGGCCAACAGGGATTACTTTGAAAACCTGGCCAGTACCCAGGAAACAAAGGTGAGCAGTCATTTTGTGGTAGGACTGGAGGGTGAAGTGGTCCAGTGTATTCCTACATCGGAGATGTCCTATGCGACCAATTCAAGGAATGTGGATACACTTTCCATAGAGTGCTGCCACGCAGATGAAACGGGAAAATTTAATGATTCTACCTATGATTCGGTGGTGAAGCTGACCGCATGGCTGTGCACCAGATTCGGACTGACATCCGAGAATGTGATCCGGCATTATGATGTCACAGGTAAGGACTGTCCGAAATACTATGTGGAGAATCCGGATGCATGGGCGCAGATGAAAGGAGATATTGCAGCGCAGATTGAAACGGATTATGCGCTTCAGAGTAATTAAAAGAGGTAACATAACAGAACGGTAGCAGCAGAATTACCGGGCATGGAGCGAAGAGCAACAAAATAGAAAATCAGCATGGAAAAAAAATTTTTGTCTTGAAATCACGGAAGAAGTATTGTACTATAATAACAGCGTGTGAGTTTTTCACAACAGTGCCTGCATGACTGGCGGAAGTAGGAGTACCTACAGGGAGTGCAGCGTAGAGATAAGCCGACCGCCTGGGCAGCCTGGAGATAAAGGGTTTCCCAGGCTTTTTTTGACCTTATTTATAAGAAAAGGAGAAAAATTATGGAAATGTTATCACTGGAAAAAGAACTGAAAGAGAATTCCTATCCTGGCAGAGGAATTGTGATTGGACGTTCCGCAGACGGTAAGAAAGCAGTGACAGCTTATTTCATCATGGGCAGAAGCGAGAACAGCAGAAACAGAGTATTTGTAGAAGAGGGCGAGGGAATCCGCACACAGGCATTTGACCCGTCCAAACTTACAGACCCAAGCCTGATCATCTACGCACCTGTACGTGTACTGGGAAACAAAACAATCGTAACCAACGGAGACCAGACAGATACGATCTATGAAGGAATGGATCATCAGCTTACTTTCGAGCAGGCGTTAAGATGCAGGGAATTCGAGCCGGACGGCCCGAACTACACACCTCGTATTTCCGGTGTGATGCATGTAGAGAACGGCAGATTCAACTATGCAATGTCAATTCTCAAGAGCAATAATGGAAATCCGGATGCATGTAACCGTTATACATTTGCATACGAGAATGCCATTGCAGGAGAGGGTCATTTCATTCATACCTATAAATGTGACGGAAATCCACTTCCAAGCTTCGAGGGAGAGCCAAAACTGGTAGCAATCCCGGATGACATGGACGAGTTCGCAGAACTTCTCTGGAACAGCCTGAATGAAGATAACAAAGTTTCTCTGTTTGTGAGATATATTGATATTGAAACAGGTAACTATGAGAGCAAAATTATTAATAAAAATAAATAACAGAAAATTAATTTCAGAATACTTATTTGATTCGTACGGAGGATTAATATAATGAAAGAATTCGAATTAAAATATGGCTGTAACCCAAATCAGAAACCTGCGAAAATTTATATGGCAGACAATTCAGAACTTCCGATCAAAGTTCTTTCCGGAAGACCTGGATATATCAACTTCCTGGATGCATTTAACGGCTGGCAGCTGGTAACAAACCTGAAGAAAGCTACAGGACTTCCGGCGGCAACATCCTTCAAGCATGTATCTCCTGCAGGTGCTGCAGTGGGGCTTCCTCTTACAGAGACTCTGGCGAAGATTTACTGGGTAAATGATATGGACTGGAAGAATTTTTCCCCGTTAGCATGTGCTTATGCAAGAGCACGTGGCGCAGACAGAATGTCTTCTTTCGGAGATTTCATTTCTCTTTCAGATGTATGTGATAAAGATACTGCACTTCTTATTAAGAGAGAAGTATCTGACGGTGTGATCGCACCTGGATATACAGAGGAAGCTCTGGAAATTCTGAAACAGAAGAAAAAAGGCAATTACAATGTGATCCAGATCGATGAAAATTATGTACCGGCTCCACTGGAACATAAAGAAGTATTTGGCGTAACTTTTGAGCAGGGACGCCAGGAACTTGTGATCGATGATGAGATGCTTTCCAATATTGTGACTGAGAATAAAGAGCTTACAGAGGAAGCGAAACGTGATATGAAGATTTCTCTGATCATCCTGAAATATACACAGTCCAACTCCGTATGTTTCGTAAAAGACGGGCAGGCAATTGGTGTTGGTGCAGGACAGCAGTCACGTGTACATTGTACAAGACTAGCAGGACAGAAGGCTGATAACTGGTTCCTCCGTCAGTGTCCGAAGGTGCTGAACCTGCCGTTTAAAGAGACGATTTCCCGTGCAGAACGTGACAATGCGATTGACGTTTACATCGGAGAGGAATATATGGATGTACTTGCTGACGGTATGTGGGAGAAAACTTTCACAGAGAAACCGGAAGTATTTACGAAAGAGGAGAAACGTGTATGGCTGGATCAGATGACAGATGTTACACTGGGATCTGATGCATTCTTCCCGTTCAGTGATAATATTGAGCGTGCGCATAAGAGCGGGGTGAAGTACATTGCTCAGCCGGGTGGTTCTGTGCGTGATGCGGATGTGATTGATACTTGCAATAAATATGGAATTGTGATGAGCTTTACTGGAATCAGATTATTCCATCATTAAAAAGATTTTGATGTGGGGACGCGTGGGAGCCAGAAGGTGTTTGAACGCGGTTTCGGAGCCTAAGAAAAACTAAGTGCCTGGGAATCTGTTAAAGGCATGTAAAAAAATCTCAAACTCGCCGGCGAGCGGCTCAGACAGTGAGATTTTTTTACATAACGCAGATTCCCAGGCACTAACTTTTTCTAAGACTCCTGCAAATGCGGTCAAACACCTTCTGGCTCCCACGCTGGTTGTTGGACAATGTGTTCAGATTTAAAATAGGAGACTGTTCGAAAGGAAGAGGACGGTATGTGTGAAATATGATACAGAGAAAGGTGCCTGCTGAATTAGAGGAAATAAAAAAGAATCAGCAACTGGCTGATTCTTTAAGAGCGATAGACGGGGCTCGAACCCGCGGTCTCGACCTTGGCAAGGTCGCGCGTTACCAACTACGCCACTATCGCATTGGGTTGCCTTAAGAACAAAATATATATTACTACAGGTGTGTGGATTTGTCAAATGTTTTTTGGAATTTGTTCGAAAAAATTCGGGAATTTGAAATTTTGGTGAACTGTGGGGTGGTAAATTGCAAATGGGGAGGGGGTGTGGTATGATGGGGGGAGATTTGAGGGCTGGTTTGCGTCCGGGATATGTGGATGGGAATCCGGCGGTTGTTTGAGTTTGGGCAGGTGACTGTGCGATATAAAGGAGATGTGATTTATTGATGAAGAGAAGATTGCTGGCGGCTTTGCTGTGTGCGGTATTGGTGGCTCCTTCCGGGAGTGTGACAGCTTCAGCGGAGATCCTGGATTATGAGGGGACGTTGAATTCTTATAAGCAGGATAACAAGACGCCTCAGATTTTTGAGATAGATAATGGTAGCGGGAAGAGTGTGAGTGTCATGGCGAAGTCAGATACGGTAACTGTTTCTGCGAAGTCTACTTATATCCGGTTGAAGCCGGGGAAGAATGGAGAGAAACTTCAGAAGGTGTATCTGGGAACTTCCATGGATCGGGTGGCTGTCTGTGATAATGGATGGAGCAAGGTGAATTATGAGAAGAAGACCAAAGATGGCACGAAGAAGATCATCGGGTATATTCCTACCGCGAAGATAGATAATGGAGATCATGTGGAAGAGGCGAAGGGTACATTTACTGCGTTGAAGGACAGCGATATTCTGGATTATCCGGGAAAGAAGGACGGAGAAGTGGTAGGAGAAGTGATCCAGGAGGATTCAGTGAAGCGGCTTGCTACCATTAATGAGATCTGGAGCCAGATATCTTATAAGAAAGAGAATGGAAAGAAAGGGATCGGATATATTCCTACCAGTGTTTTGGAGAAGACCACTTCTGCCAAGGCAGCAGCGAAAGCGGAAAAGATTGCCAAGGTTGATGGTGAAGCGGCAGGGGTGATCCATAAGAGTAAGGGCGAGGGGGTTTTCGCTGATGCTGTGGATGGTGTTACTGCATCTAAGGATCCTTCTGTAGATGGAGTACAGGTGGGGACTCCTGTTGCTGTGTCTTCCGATGCATCGTTGAAGCCGCTGGGTACATTTAAGATCACTCATTATTGTCCGTGCAGTATCTGTTGCGGTCCGTGGGCTAATGGAGTTACCTCTACCGGGGTGACTGCGACGACCAACAGAACGATTGCTGTAGATCCGACGCAGATTCCATATGGGTCCAAGGTTGTGATCAATGGGCAGGTTTATGTGGCTGAGGATTGTGGAGGTGCGATCAAGAAGAATTGTATTGATATTTATGTTGCGACTCATGAGGAAGGGGAGGAGAAAGGGGTTTATTATACAGATGTTTATCTGTTGCAGTAAAGGTGTTTTTTATAATAATATAGAGTGATAAAAAAACGGGTGTATGTCATATGACATACACCCGTTTTGTATTTTGGCTTGTAAAGGAATTAAAAAATGCCCAGAGCCGGAATCGAACCAGCGACACGAGGATTTTCAGTCCTCTGCTCTACCAACTGAGCTATCTGGGCATTTGGTGGTGATAATTATCACGGGTTTTATATTATCATATTGGGTGGGGGAATGCAAGGAATTTTTTGAATTTTTTGAAAAAAGAGAAAATTAGGGGTTAATGTGCACGGAGTGAACAGTAACAATTAGGGCGTTTAATGGGGATGCTGCGAACAATAAATGTCTTCTGACACGGCTTCGGAGGCAGGAAGCTAAGTATTGCTACACCTCCTGCAGATGTGTCAGAAGACATTTATTGTTCGCAGCTGGTTATTGGAAGAAACTATTTGTTATTGGAAAAAGCTATCTTGCCATGAGGTAGATCTTTTCCATGTCTTTCATGTTGAGCTGTTTGAAGACACCAATGGTGCGGGTGTCGTGGAAGCTGCATTTGAAGGCGAGGTCGTGGATTTCCTGTTCGGTGAGATCCAGGCCTAGTTCGTGGAGATTGGTGGGCATATTGATGGAGCGGAAGAAGTCTTCCATAGCTTCGATTCCTGCAAGAGCTGTTTTTTCGAAGTCAGTTCCGCAGGGGATATCGAATATATTGGTTGCGAACTGTGCAAAACGCTCAGGATTTACCTGATAGACATATCGAGCCCAGCTGCCCCAGATTGCTGCCAGACCGGCACCGTGGGTGACATCGTAGACTCCGCCCAGTTCGTGTTCAAGCTGATGGCATGCCCAGTCACCACCGCCTGTGCCGCATCCTGTCAGTCCGTTGTGGGAGAGACTTCCTGCCCACATGATTTCGGCTCTGGCGCTGTAGTTGTCCGGTTCTTTCATAAGGATGCGGGCGTTGTAGATAACAGTCTGCATGAGGGATTCGCTGATGCTGTCAGTGATCTCCATGGTTTCAATGTTTACGAAGTAGCGTTCCATGGTGTGCATGAGGATATCTACACAGCCGCTTTCTGTCTGGTACTGTGGGAGGGTGTAAGTGAGTCGGGGATTTAAAATGGCAAATTTGGGTCTGCAGTAATCGGTTTTTGCACATCCTCTTTTTTCTTTGGTTTCTTCATTTGTGATCACGCTGGAACTGCTCATCTCACTTCCGGAAGCTGCGATTGTAAGGACTACACCGATGGGCAGGCAACCGGTAGGAGTTGCTTTTTTCAGACAGAAATCCCATACATCTGTGTCTGGATCTGCCACACCATATCCGATGGCTTTGGAGGAGTCAATGACACTTCCACCGCCTACAGCCAGAATGAAGTCTATATTTTCTTTTTTGCATAATTCAATTCCTTCACGGACTTTGGAAAGATGAGGGTTAGGTACAACACCGCCCAGAGTGACAAATTCAATTCCTGTCTCTTTTAAATTAGCAGTAATTTCATCAATCAGTCCTGAACGGACAGCACTCTGACCGCCGTAATGGATAAGTACTTTGTGTGCACCATATTCTTTCAGCAGGGAAGCTGTCTGAAGGTGGGTATCTTTGCCAAAGATGATGCGGGTTGGGGTATAATATTCAAAATTTCTCATAATATTTAGTTTCCTCCTTTAATTTTTTGTGATAGTTACTTTATCAAATCAGGTAAGTACGTTGTTTCATAACGAAGGCTTGTCAAAAAGTGCAGGATATTTATTAGATTAATATTTCTTTTTTATATTAAAGCAAATAATGAAAAAATAGTCAAAAAATATTAGAAAATTTAAAAATAAAAATCTAAATATTTTTGATACACGGACAAATGTCTTTTTGGGATTGACACAATGGATAGAATTCGTTATAATCGGGATAATTACTGAGCATATAACGAAGGAGGATTATTAAAATGTATTCAATCAATGACGTAGCAAAGACAGACAAAGATATCGCGGATCTGATCGAGGCGGAGTTTGCACGCCAGAATTCCCACATTGAGCTGATTGCTTCAGAAAACTGGGTAAGTAAAGCAGTTATGGCAGCTATGGGAAGCCCCCTTACAAATAAATATGCAGAAGGATATCCGGGGAAGAGATTTTACGGAGGATGTTCCTGTGTAGATGAGGTAGAAACTCTTGCAATTGAACGTGCGAAAGAATTATTCGGATGTGAATATGTAAATGTACAGCCGCATTCAGGAGCACAGGCAAATATGGCAGTCTTCTTTGCGATGCTGCAGCCGGGAGATACAGTAATGGGTATGAATCTGAACCATGGTGGACATCTGACACATGGAAGCCCTGCCAATATGTCCGGAACCTACTTTAAGCCAGTATATTATGGGGTAAATGATGATGGTGTGATCGATTATGAAGAAGTCAGAAGAATCGCCATTGAGAATAAACCAAAGTTGATCGTAGCAGGTGCGAGTGCCTATGCCAGAATTATTGATTTTAAGAAATTCCGTGAGATCGCGGATGAGGTTGGTGCTTATCTGATGGTGGATATGGCACATATTGCAGGCCTGGTAGCAGGAGGACAGCATCCAAGCCCAGTCCCTTATGCAGATGTTGTAACGACAACTACACATAAAACTCTGCGTGGACCAAGAGGTGGTCTGATCTTAAGCAGTGCAGAGAATGCAAAGAAATTCAACTTTAACAAAGCTGTATTCCCGGGAATACAGGGCGGTCCTCTGATGCATGTGATTGCTGCCAAAGCCGTATGTTTCAAAGAAGCACTCCAGCCGGAATTTAAAGAATATGCAAAAATGATCGTTGAGAACGCGCAGGCACTTTGCAAAGGACTTCAGAAACGAGGCATTGACATCGTTTCCGGTGGTACAGACAATCACCTGATGCTGGTTGACCTCAGATGCCTGGGTGTTACGGGTAAACAGATGGAGACTCTTCTTGATGAGGTAAACATCACCTGCAATAAGAATGCAATCCCGAATGATCCACAGTCTCCATTTGTTACAAGTGGTGTACGTCTTGGAACAGCGGCAGTTACTTCACGCGGGATGAAACCGGAAGACATGGACAAGATCGCAGAAGCAATCGCTATGACTCTAAAAGAAGAAGGAAGCCAGGAAAAATCGAAAGCAATCGTCAAAGAACTTACAGACAAATATCCGCTGGTTGGATAAGAAATATTTTGTGGGTATTGAATTAATTTGATAAGAAAAAATAAGATTAGAAATACCAAAATTCCTTATACGTTTTAAACAGGAATTTTGGTATTTTTATTACTGTCGAAAATGTCAGTGCTAAATCCTGAAGATGGGGAATGATAAAGAAACAGTCAAAATAAATATAGAGGTTGAATCTGAATTTAAAAAATTAAATGAATATTAAATAATTTAACAAAAATGCAACATTCATGTTGACATTCTTAGATTAACGTAATATTATGTAGAGGTAGCATATTACTAATATTTTAGAAAGAATAAAAGGAAGATATGCTATGAGATTAAGAAAGTTATTATGTGCAATGACTGCCAGTGCAGTTCTGTTGAGAGGAACTTTCCCGGCTACTGCATATGAAGGTATGCAGACACAGGTAACAGAGAGCATTCAGGAAAACTATAGAGATGATGGAATCCTGATGAAAAAGAAACTGAATTTTGACTATTATGGAAAATATGAGAATAACATTTACAGCAATCAGAAACTTATATAATGTGAAACAGGAACTTATAAAATTTCATGCGCAGCTGCCAAAGGATGGAAAGTAAAAGAAATTACCTGTATTGTAAGCTTGTTGTCTCCGGAAGTATATGATATATTAAAAAAGGATTAACAAATACAGCAGACAAACAGCAGGATACCAAGGGGAAAATCAAATGAATATAAAGAAAATATTGTGCGGAGTACTTGCGGGACTGCTTTTGTGTATGGGGACTCCGGGAAATGTGCTGGAGGCACAGGGGAAAAGTACTGTTTCAAATCTGTTCAGCAATGGTACAGAAACGAAACCGGAACTGAACAGCCAGCCGGTAGTTACCTTCCGTTACAGCAATGGGAAAATATATAAAAGATATACCGTATCCAATGGAAAATTAAAACTGCCGTCCATGGCAAACAAAAAAGGCTGTACATTTATGGGCTGGTCCAAAGTTAAGGGAAGAACAGCCAATCCGGCGTATGAATCCGGTGATACTATAACTGTAAAAAGCAATATGAATCTGTATGCAGTAGAATTCAGGCGCAGTGCAGAGCCGAATCTTTCAGGAAAAAACATTCAGATGCCGCGAAAGTATTCCAGGGTGATCTTTGTGGGCGATTCCAGAACCTATGCCATGGGAAAGGTGGTCAGTGAAAAGTTCGGCAAGAATGCATTTCCAGATGTTTACTTTGTGGCGAAAACAGGTTCTACATTGGACTGGCTGGAAAGTACCGGGGAATCTAATCTTATGAATATACTGGCATCCGGCAATGGGAAAACGGCTGTAATATTTAATCATGGGGTGAATGACCTTAATCATAACTGGAGCAATGTAAATGTAAAAAGTCTGGCAAATACATACACTTCTTATATGAAGAAACTTGGCAGAACACTTCAAAAGAAAAACTGCGATCTTTATTATATGTCTGTAAATCCTCTGAATTCCGGGACATCGGCACGTCTGGGACGTCATGACCCTCAGGAAATCCGACAGTTTAATCAGCGGCTATGCAGACAGCTTGGAGGAATGTATCAGTTTATTGATACATATTTTTACCTGAGAAAGAATGGATACGGAACTGCCAGATGGCTGGACAGACAGAATGAAGATGATGGACTGCATTATACCTATAAGACTTATAAAAGAATTTTCTCTTACTGTATGAAGTCCATAAATTCCCTGAATGTATCAGGAGATTATGTAAGTAAGAAATTTTAACCGAAACTGCGAAGCAGATATTCGGCTATGAGCAAGTAGCAGAGCAGATTGCGAATATCCGCTTTGCTACTTGTTTTATTTTGTCAGTTTCTGCCAGAAACAGAAGATACTTGTGATGATTATAAAATTTACTAATTTTATCCAGATAAAAGATGGATTTTTCATAGAAAACGTAGTATAGTAATAAATACATTGAAATGTGATTTCTTTCCTGAACATTCAGTAACAAAGTGAGAGGCAGGAAAGGAATAGATTCATGGAAAGCAGGTGACAGAAATTGGAGAAAGTGATAATCATAGGCGCCGGACCTGCTGGAATTTCCGCTGCACTTTATGCAGTAAGAGGAAATCTGGATCCGCTGGTGATCAATAACGGGATCGGAGCTTTGGAGAAAGCAGAGAAGATAGAGAATTATTACGGGCTGGAGCATCCATTGTCCGGTCAGGAATTGTATGATACGGGAATTGCCCAGGCGAAAGCGCTTGGCGTACGAATGCTAGATGCACAGGTTCTTGGAGTCGGCGGTTTTGATACCTTTGTGGTAAAAACTACAGAGGGTGAATTTGAAACACAGAGCCTGATCCTTGCAACAGGAAGCAGACGTGCTGCACCGAAGATTCCGGGTGTTAAAGAATTTGAGGGAAAAGGTGTCAGCTACTGTGCAATCTGCGATGCTTTCTTTTACAGAGGCAAAGATGTAGCAGTTCTGGGAAACGGTGACTTTGCTATGCATGAAGCAAAGGAACTGTCCAATACAGCTTCTACAGTAACTATTTATACAAACGGTGAAGAACCGGAATTTACCCCTGAAGGAAATATTAGTGTAAATACAATGAAAATCCAGTCTGTAGAAGGAGATGACCTGGTATCAGGAATCCGCCTTGCACCAGATATACAGGCACAGGAAATGAATGCAGATGCAGGTCAGCAGGCAAATGATTTCTGCCCTGCAGCCGGTGTATTTATTGCGATGGGAACTGCCGGAAGTACCGAGATCGCCCGTCAGATGGGAGCGGATCTGACAGAAAAAGGCAATATCAAAGTTGATGAAAATATGGAAACAACCATTCCGGGACTTTATGCGGCAGGTGACTGCACCGGTGGACTTCTTCAGGTGGCGAAGGCTGTCTATGAGGGTGCACAGGCAGGCATTAATGCCGGAAAATATGTAAGATCATTAAAATAAGAACAAGTAAAGGAGACATCAATCATGGCAAAAGAGATTACTGTAGCAAATTTTGAAACAGAAGTATTAAAATCCGAGAAACCGATCCTGATCGATTTCTGGGCAACATGGTGCGGACCATGCATGCGCCAGGGTCCAATCGTAGAAGAACTGGCAGAAGAAGGCTATGCAGTAGGTAAAGTAGACGTAGACCAGAACATGGCACTTGCACAGCAGTTCCGTGTAGTCAGCATTCCGACAATGATCCTGTTCAAGGACGGAGCAGAAGCGAAACGCTTCGTAGGTCTTACTTCCAAAGAAGAATTGAAGAGTGCTCTGGATGCATAATAAAATACAACTGATGCAGAAATCAGGATTATTGATTTGAACAGTTTGAGAAAGCAGGTTTGGCGAAAATGCAGACCTGCTTTCTTGCTACAGACAATTTGCACAGTATGTCCCGAGATTGTAGCATAGAAATAATAATGATAAAGTTTCTTAAAACTAATTAATAATTGACGTTTTCAGACACTTATCTTATAATTTCCATAGAACTATAAAAATAAAAAAAAGTATCAATAGATACAAAGGAGCGACATGACATTACTTGAGACAAAGACTACGCAATGGTATCAGGTGGAGGAAATCCATGAGTGGGAAAATGTACAGAGGCGTCTGGAAGCACTGGGAATCCTGGAGGGAACCAAAGTGCAGGTGCTGAATCAGAAAAGAAACGGCTCCACGATCATCCGTGTCCGCGGAACCAGATGGGCACTGGGAAAGGAAATCGCAGGGGGAATTGAGGTGAAAGAATATCATGAACAGTGAACATACCATTCAGGTAGCTTTCGTGGGAAATCCTAACTGCGGAAAAACTACATTATTCAATGCTCTTACAGGAGCCAATTTGAAAGTTGCCAACTGGCCCGGAGTTACAGTAGAGAAAAAAGAAGGAACTGCATTCTATAAGGGACAGAAGATCAATTTGATCGATACGCCGGGTATTTACAGCCTTACTTCCTATTCCATAGAAGAGAAAGTTACAAGAAACTGTGTGATGGAAGATGATATTGATGTGATCGTCAATGTAGTGGACGCTTCTTCTCTGGAGCGAAATCTGTATCTGACTCTTCAGCTTCTGGAACTTGGAAAGCCTGTGATCCTGGCTATGAATATGATGGATATTGTGAAAGAACGTGGAATGGAGATTGATAATCATCGTCTCCCGGAAATGCTGGGAAATATCCCGGTAGTGCCAGTTTCAGCCAGAAAAAGAACCGGACTGAATATACTTCTTCATGCGGTCAAGCACCATTATGAAGAAGATGTACAGGCACTGGTAGTAAAATATTCTGATGAGATTGAGAATAAGATCACAATGGTGACAGAGAAATTGTGTGAAAAATATCCTGAACTGAGTTTTAAACGCTGGACGGCTATCAAGCTTCTGGAAGCAGATGAGCAGATGATAAAGGCGTATCCGGTGGATCTGCCGACAGTTCTGGACAGAAGTTATGAAAAAGAAATCATCAATGGCAAATACAAATATATTGAAGAAATCATAGAGGAAGTACTGTTTTACAAGCACTCTTCCAAGGAAGAGATGACTGACCGTGTGGATCAGATCCTGACACACAGGATCTGGGGCGTTCCTGTATTTCTGGGAATCATGGCACTGGTATTTTTCCTGACGTTTACCATCGGCGATCTTTTGAAAGGAGTATTTGAAACAGGCCTGGATGCATTGCTGAATGGAGCGACAGCATTGCTCACATCTATGAAAGTGGCAGACTGGATGATCTCCCTTGTGGTGGATGGAGCAATTGCCGGGGTAGGTGGAATCCTTACATTTCTGCCTAATATCTTTATTCTGTTCCTGGCACTGGGAATTCTGGAAGACAGCGGGTATATGGCGAGAGTTGCCTACGTCATGGATGGGATCATGGGAAAGGTAGGACTTTCCGGAAAAGCATTCCTGCCTATGGTGCTTGGATTCGGCTGCAGTGTTCCTGCAGTCATGGCATCCAGAACGCTGGAAAAAGAAGAGGACAGAAGAAGAACGATCTTTTTGACACCATTTATGTCCTGTTCTGCCAGAATGCCGATCTATGTGCTGTTTTCTTCAATATTTTTCCCGGACTATGCAGCAGCGGCAGCATTTTCCCTGTATGCACTGGGGCTGGTCATTGCTATTCTTATTGCGTTGATCATGGGAAAAATAAAAAAGGGTGACAGTGCAGGAAGCCTTCTTATGGAACTCCCGGAATACAAGATGCCAAATGCAAGGACGATTGCCATTTACGTGTGGGAAAAGGTGAAAGACTATCTGAGTAAGGCAGGAACCACCATTTTTCTTGCATCTATTGTAATCTGGTTTGTGTTGAATTTCGGCATACATGGAATGGTACAGGATGTGCAGGAAAGTTTCGGTGCTGTCCTGGGACACTGGCTGGAACCAGTACTTGCACCTGCAGGACTGGGATTGTGGCAGATCGCCCTTTCTCTTATTGCTGGACTTTCTGCAAAAGAAGTGGTAGTATCAAGTATGGCAGTGCTCTTTGGCATTGCAAATATTAACTCAGCAGCCGGTATGGCCGGTTTATCCACTGCTCTTGCACAGTACGGTTTCGGACCGGTCAATGCTTATGCACTGATGGTATTCTGCCTGCTTTATACACCTTGTATGGCAACAGTGGCGACCATTCATAAGGAGAGCGCATCCTGGAAGTTCACCATGAAGATGGTGCTGTTTCAGCTTGTCCTGGCCTACGCCGCTGCTGTGATCGTATTTCAGGCAGGGAGTTTATTTTTATGAAAATCATGTTAGCGGCATGTAATGCCAAATATATACATTCCAATCTTGCAGTCTATGATCTGAAAGCATATGCGCAAAAATACGCATCCAATGTGATCCTTAAAGAATACACTATCAATCAGCAGAAAGATGATATCCTCCGTGATATCTATCTGGAACAGCCGGATGTGGTGTGTGTTTCCTGTTATATCTGGAACATTACCTTTGTGAAGGAGCTGATGCGTGATCTTGCGAAAATTCTTCCGGGCGTCTCCTTCTGGGCAGGCGGCCCGGAAGTTTCTTTTGATGCGCCTCAGTTTCTGGAAGAGAATCAGGAATTTACCGGTGTGATGGTAGGAGAAGGGGAGGAAACTTTCCTGGAACTTGCCGGACATTATATAGAGCAGAAACCGGAGGAACTGCAAGAAATCACCGGGATCTGTTACAGAGATGCAGAGGGAATCCATCACAATGGATGGAGACACATTCTGGATCTGTCCTCGATTCCCTTTATCTATGAAAATCTGGAGGATTTCAAAAACCGTATTATTTATTATGAGAGCAGCAGAGGCTGTCCTTTTTCCTGCAGCTACTGTCTTTCTTCCATTGATAAAAAGCTCAGGTTCAGGGATACGGAGCTGGTAAAAAAAGAACTGCAGTTTTTCCTGGATCATAAGGTACCGCAGGTAAAATTTGTGGACAGGACTTTTAACTGTAAACATGATCATGCAATGGAAATCTGGAAATATATCAAAGAGCATGACAATGGGATCACAAATTTCCATTTCGAGATTTCCGCAGATCTTCTCAGGGAAGAGGAGCTGCAGGTGATGGAAGGAATGCGCCCGGGACTGATCCAGCTGGAGATCGGTGTACAGTCCACCAATCCACAGACTATCAAAGCTATTCACAGAACCATGGATTTTCAGGAACTTACCAGGATCGTAAACAGGATCCACAGTTTCGGAAATATCCATCAGCATCTGGATCTGATTGCTGGATTGCCATATGAAGATTATGACAGTTTCAGAAAGTCCTTTAATGATGTATATGCCCTGAAACCGGAGCAGCTGCAGCTGGGATTTTTGAAGGTATTAAAAGGATCCCATATGCAGGAAATGTGCGGGGAATACGGGATCGTCCATAAAGAACAGGAGCCGTATGAGGTTCTTTTTACCAGATGGGTGGATTACGGAGATGTTTTAAAGCTGAAAACTGTGGAAAATATGGTGGAAGTGTATTATAATAGTGGTCAATTCAAAAAGACTCTTGAATATGCGGAGAGATTTTTTGAAGATGCTTTTTCCATCTATGAACGCCTGGGGCAGTTTTATGTGGAAAAGGGATACGGAGATGTTTCACACAGCAGGATGCGGCGTTATGAAATCCTTCTGGAGTTTCTGGAAACCATACCTGGAATTTCCAGAGAGGAGGCTGCAGACCGGATGGTCATGGATCTTTATCTGCGGGAGAATCTGAAGAGCAGACCTGGATTTGCCAGCGACCAGAAAGCCTATGAGAAGTCTGTATGGGATTTCCGAAAGAAAGAAAATGTAGCGAAAAATGCACATGTAGAAGTATTTGGAGATAAAAAAGCTGTGCTGTTCGATTATAATCATCGTGATCCTCTGACAAACAATGCCTATGTGGAGGATGTAACAGAACAGGTATTTGAAAAAGCACAGAGTCTGGTATGAATTTAAAGAGGTGAATGAAATGGGAATGTTTAATCCGAAAAACCGTAAGGTCATTACAGCCATCATTGCAATCATTCTGGTACTTGCAATGGTAGTTCCTACTGTACTTTCTCTTCTTGTTTAGGAGTGAGGGATGAGACTGGGACAGGCGGCAATGGAAGCTCTGAGAGCCGAGATCACAGGATGTCTGCAGCCGGGAGATGAGCTGGCAGTTGTATGTCCGGTAGGGCTGAAAGGAACCTCCATTATTGCGGAACAGAAGAAAGAGAGACTGGCAGAGCAGTTTTCTGCCGGGTTTATTTATAACTGCAGGACACTTTTCAGAGATTATGGAGCTGGAGAAACGGTATCTGTAAAGGACAGTACGGTATGGAAGATGGCGCAGGAGGCAGGTGTCAGTGCACTTTATGCCATGAAGGAAGGCGGCTTTTTAAGTGCACTGTGGAAAATGGCAGAGGCGTCACAGGTGGGGCTGACTGTGGATTTTCGTAAGGTGCCTATACGACAGGAGACCATAGAGGTATGTGAGATCTTTGATATCAATCCGTACAGACTGGAATCCGAAGGCTCTGTTCTGCTGGGAATCCGAGGCGGTCAGGAACTGGTACAGAAACTTCGTCAGGAAGGATATATGGCAGAGATCATCGGACAGACAAACGATGGAAACGACAGGCTTCTGTACAGCGGTTCCGGTGTCCGTTATCTGGAACGTCCGGGAGAGGACGAACTTTATAAGATAAAAATGTTATAAAAAAGGAATCATAAAAATGGCAAAACTTAATATTGTACTTCATGAGCCGGAGATTCCGGCGAATACAGGAAATATCGGCCGTACCTGTGTAGCAACAGGTACCAGACTTCATCTCATTGAGCCTCTGGGTTTTTCTCTGAGTGAAAAAGCCTTAAAGAGAGCCGGAATGGACTACTGGAAAGATCTGGATGTGACCACATATCTGGATTTCGAAGACTTTTTGGAGAAGAATCCGGGAGCAAAAATTTACTATGCAACGACAAAAGCACCGCAGACTTACACAGACGTTCATTACGAAGAAGACTGCTACATCATGTTCGGAAAAGAGAGCGCCGGAATTCCGGAAGATATTCTGGTAAAGAACCAGGAAACCTGCGTAAGGATCCCGATGATCGGAGACATCCGTTCCCTGAATCTGAGCAACTCTGTAGCCATCGTTTTGTACGAAGCACTGCGCCAGAATAATTTTGACCACATGAATCTGGAAGGACACCTGAGAAATTACGACTGGAAATAAGTATACTTAATTCAAATCCACAGATAACGGGGGAGATGGTTATTGGTGGAACAATGTAATGGAAACAAACAGGAGAATTGATATGCCAAATGCGACCAAAGCAGCACTGGAAGAATCTCTGAAAAGGCTTCTTCTGAAAAAACCTCTGGACAAGATTACGATCACAGACCTCACCACAGACTGCGGAATCAGCCGTATGGCTTTTTACTACCATTTCAAAGATATCTATGATCTGGTAGAATGGTCCTGCGTAGAAGACGGGGCAAAGGCGCTTCAGGGAAAGAAGACTTCCGAGTCCTGGACAGAGGGACTGACTCAGATTTTTGAGGCAGTTCTGGAAAACAAACCATTTATCATGAATGTTTACAGAAATGCAGACAGGGAACGAATGGAAAATTATCTTTACAAACTCACTTATGATCTGATCGCCGGTGTGGTGGAAGAGAAGAGTAAAGGATTGGATCTCACGGAAGAGGATAAGAAATTCATTGCGAATTTTTATAAATATGGGTTCGTAGGAATCATGATCGAGTGGATCCAGGCAGGAATGAAAGAGGATATCGAGGAACTGGTAAATAAGATGAGTCTGACTCTTCATGATACTGTAACGACTTCTGTTCAGAATTTCCAACAGGATAAATAAAGTTCTTTACAAAAACCGTGGGATGATAAAAAACTTATCATTTTGCGGTTTTTGTAAATTGAAGAACAATATTTTTACTGTTAATATACAGCCATAGCAACAAAGAGATACAGACAAAACAAAGTTCAGATGGATGAAATGCCTGCTATATGGGAAATATGTAGATTAAGAAAGCAGCATTTGTAATCGCAGATCTGAAAGAATTTTCGAAAAACAAAGTTCGAGAAAGGTGGATGTGTATTATGAGTAAAAATAAAGGTTTAGGACTTGTATCCGCATTAGCAGTTGGAGCTGGCGTAGCAGCAGTGGCAGCAGGAAAGAAATACAAAACAGCAGAAACAAAGAAGAAAGAAGAATATGATGCACTTCACAACACAAGTGAATACCGCAATACAGAGCGTGGAAAATATGAGAAAAACAGTAAAGGAATCTATTATTCCAACGGTAACTACGAAGCATTTGCCCACCCGAGAAAACCAGAGGGTGTAGATGACAAACATGCTTACATCGTAGGAAGCGGACTTGCATCTCTTGCAGCAGCTTGTTTCCTTGTACGTGACGGACAGATGCCTGGAAAGAATATCCACATTCTGGAAGCAATGGACATTGCAGGCGGTGCATGTGATGGTATCTTCGATCCGAGCAGAGGATATGTAATGCGTGGCGGACGTGAGATGGAAAACCATTTCGAATGCTTATGGGATCTTTTCAGAAGTATTCCATCCATTGAAACACCAGGGGTATCCGTACTTGACGAATACTACTGGCTGAACAAAGAAGACCCGAACTATTCTCTCTGCCGTGCAACAAAAGAGAGAGGCAAGGATGCACATACAGACGGTAAATTCAATCTGAGCCAGAAAGGCTGTATGGAGATTATGAAGTTGTTCATGACAAAGGATGAAGATCTCTATGACAAGACCATTGAAGATGTATTTGATGACGAAGTATTTGATTCTACATTCTGGTTATACTGGAGAACTATGTTTGCATTCGAGAACTGGCACAGTGCATTGGAGATGAAACTGTACTTCCAGAGATTTATTCATCATATTTCCGGACTTCCGGATTTCAGCGCTCTGAAATTTACAAAATACAATCAGTATGAATCACTGATCCTGCCGATGCAGAAATATCTGGAGACAGCAGGTGTGGAATTCCAGTTCAATACAGAAGTTACAAACGTGCTCTTTGAGTTTGAAGGAAACAAGAAGATCGCCAAAGCAATCGAGTGTAAGGTAAACGGCGTAGAAAAGGGAATCGTTCTGACAGAGAATGACCTTGTATTTGTAACAAATGGAAGCTGTACAGAGGGAACAATTTACGGTGATCAGAACCATGCACCGAACGGAGATGCAGAAGTTCGTACAAGCGGATGCTGGAGCCTCTGGAAAAATATCGCAAAACAGGATCCGTCTTTCGGACATCCTGAGAAATTCTGTTCCGATATTGCAAAGACAAACTGGGAGTCAGCAACAGTTACAACTCTGGATGATAAGATCATTCCTTATATTACAGATATCTGCAAACGTGATCCGAGAACAGGCAAGGTTGTTACAGGCGGTATTGTAAGCTGTCAGGATTCCAGCTGGTTATTAAGCTGGACGATCAACAGACAGGGACAGTTCAAGGATCAGGACAAAGACAAGGTTTGTGTATGGGTATATGGTCTGTTTACAGATGTACCTGGTGATTATATCAAGAAACCTATGAAAGATTGTACAGGTAAGGAGATCACAGAGGAGTGGCTGTATCATCTGGGTGTTCCGGTTGAGGAGATTGAAGATCTGGCTGAGAACAGTGCAGTTTGTGTTCCGACTATGATGCCTTATATCACAGCATTCTTCATGCCGAGAACAAAAGGAGACAGACCTGATGTTATTCCGGATGGATGTGTAAACTTCGCATTCTTAGGACAGTTCGCTGAGACTCCAAGAGATACTGTATTTACTACTGAGTATTCTGTAAGAACTGCTATGGAGGCTGTTTATGGACTTCTTGGTGTGGACAGAGGTGTGCCGGAAGTATGGGGTAGTGTTTATGATATCAGAGAGTTGCTGGACAGCAGCGTGAAGCTGATGGATGGGAAATCTCCACTGGAAATTGAACTTCCTGGACCACTGGATATGCTGAAGAAACCATTGTTGAAAGTTGTTAAGGGTACGGTGATTGAGAAAGTACTCAGGGATCATGATGTGATTAAAGAGTATATGATGTAAATAAGATGATATATATGGAAAGGCTGCAGGGCGTATGTTCTGTGGCTTTTCTTTTGTATAAGGGACGCGGGGAGTCTGGACACCGCTTGGCGGTGTCGGCGTGAGTTTGTTAGGAAAAAATGAGAGGGATAAGAAAAATTGGTTGCGTATTGAGCGGACAGATGATAATATATAATGAAATATATAGAAAAAATAAATTTGATATTAAAAAAGTCTGAAAAATAAAGAGGCTTTTCAAGATTAGAAGGGAGGGTGTTTTTATGGAACTTGAGGTGTATCGCAGATATTCGCAGATGGCGAGAGGTCTTGAGAAAGCGGAGCTGGTGTTTAAGAATGGGCGGGTGTTCAGTTCTGGTACGGGGGAGTTTATTGAGGGAGATGTGGCTGTTGCGGATGGAATTGTGATCGGTGTTGGTACATATGAGGGGGAGACGGAGATTGATTTGGATGGAAAGGTGATTTGTCCGGGATTTATTGATAGTCATTTGCATCTGGAGTCTACATTGGTAACGCCTGGGGAGTTGGTGCGGCAGGCGGCGCAGTGTGGAACTACGACGTTTATTGTGGATCCCCATGAGTCAGCCAACGTGTCTGGTACGGATGGGATTGATTATATTCTGGATCAGACGGAGGATGCTCCGGCGAATGTGTATGTGATGATGCCGTCGTGTGTTCCGGCGACTCATGTGGATGATAATGGATGCCTTCTTACGGCAGGCAAGATGAAAGGATATCTGGATCATCCCAGGATTTTGGGGCTGGGCGAGGTGATGGATGCACCGTCAGTGATCAATGGAAGTATTGCCATGCATGAGAAGCTTCATCTGTTTCATGACAGAGTGAAGGATGGACATGCGCCGTTTTTGTCACCTGGGGATCTGGCTGCGTATGTACTTGGTGGTATTGACACAGACCATGAATGTGTGGATTATGAATATGCAATGTCCGAGGCCAGAAATGGAATGTATGTGCTGATCCGTGAGGGCAGTGCTGCCAGAAATCTGGATGCTATTGTGAAGGGAATCGTGGAGCATCACACAGATACTTCAGTTTTTTGTTTCTGTACAGATGATAAACATATTGAGGAGATTCGGAAAGAGGGACATATCAATTATAATGTGAAGCGGACCGTACAGCTTGGCCTTCCTGTTGAAAAGGCGCTGCAGATGGCTACAATTCAACCGGCGAGATGTTATGGTTTGCATCAGCTTGGCATGATCGCACCTGGGCGGCAGGCAGATTTTGTAATTCTGGATAATGTGACAGATCTGAATGTGACAGATGTATATCACTGCGGAAAGAAGATCATCAGGGATGAGAAAGCGGAAATAAAACCATGTCCGCCATATCTGAAAAATACCGTTCATATATCCGGTTTCAGTGAAGAACGTCTGAAGCTGAAACATCCGGGAACAAAGGCTCATGTGATCGGTATGCTGGAACGACAGATAGTGACGAAAGACATGATCGAAAAAGTTCCATGGATTGAGAAGAATGGACAGAAGTTTTTCGTATCTGATGGAGAATATCAGAAGATCGCGGTGATCGAGCGGCACAAAAATACCGGAAAAATGGGCGTTGGAATCGTGAAAGGATACGGGATCAGAGGCGGTGCCATTGCATCCAGTGTGTCCCATGATTCCCACAATATCATTGTAGTTGGTGATAATGACCATGATATGATGCTGGCAGTGAAGGAACTGATCCGCGATCAGGGAGGTTATGTACTGGTATGTGATGGGGAGATTTATGGGACTCTGCCACTGCCGGTGATGGGGCTGATGAGCGATGCAGGATATGAGAAGGTAAATGCAGCGATGGGCAGGATGATTCCAAAGGCACATGAAATGGGAGTAAAAGAAGGATTTGATCCGTTTATTACGTTATCGTTTATGGCTCTTCCGGTAATACCGGAAATTCGCGTTACACCGAGAGGAATTTATCTGGTGAATGAAGACAGGATGCTGGTAAATCCTTTCTTATATTGAAAATAAGATAAAATACAGATCAAGCCGGAGGATTTCTCCGGCTTGATCTGAGCTTATTTACATTTTTCCAGTGTGAAAATAAATTCTGTTCCCACTCCTTCTGTGCTGACTACATCAATATGCTGGTTATGTGCGTTGATGATCTCTTTTACAATTGCCAGTCCCAGACCGGTTCCCTTGCGGTCTTTTCCACGGGAGGCGTCAATCTTATAGAAACGGTCCCAGATCTTTGGAAGGCTGTCTTTGGGGATTCCGGTTCCGTGATCTTTTACAGATACGAAGGCCTTGTCATTTTTCACAGAGGTCTCAATCTGGATAGAAGAATTATCTTCGCTGAATTTGATAGCATTGTCCAGTAAATTGTACAGTACCTGCTGGATCTGTTCCATGTCTGCCCGTACATAAAGTTCATGGCCGGAGAGAAGAAGCTCCAGACGGATCTGCCTGCTGGAACAGATTCCCTCGAAAGTAGCAGCAGTCTGGGTAATGGTATCATTAATGTTGAAACGATGGAGATGCATCATCCGTTTCTTAATATCCAGTTCATTTAAGGTCAGGAGACTGCGGGTGAGTTTTTCCAGACGCTCGGATTCAAAGGCAATGATCTTTAAATATCGTTCCTGCATTTCCACAGGGATCGTGCCGTCCAGCATGGCGGTGACATATCCCTTGATGGAGGTAAGAGGGGAGCGGAAATCATGGGAAACATTGGCAATGAACTTCCGCTGGTATTCGCCGTTCTGGTTCAATTTGTCAGCCATGTAGTTCAAGGTTTTGGCCAGATAACCCAGTTCATCGTCTGAGTTTACCTCGATCATGTACTCGAGGTTTCCACTGGCGTATTCGGATGCCCCCTTGATGATCTTTGTCAGAGGTCTTCGTATGTAATGGCTGTAGACCCACAGCAGAAAACTGGTTGCTGCGTAACAGATCAGAAAGATGACCTGCATGATGAACAGGATACTGCTTCTGTGGTTGTACAGATCGTGCATATCATAATGCATGGTTACATATCCCAGGACGCCCTGATCGGAAGTGACGGGAGTCAGTACGCTTAGATGATCACAGGAAAAATGGTCATAAAAACGTCCGATCTGGTAGTGAGAGGGACTCCAGGCAGAAGCAGTGAAATTCTCCGGAAGTATGGAATCTCCCGGTTCAACTCCCAAACTGGAACTGAACACAAGCTGTCCTTGAGTATCGGTGATCCAGAGTACGGAATCATGAAGTTCCGTAAAGCCGGAAATTTTTTCCAAAATATGGCTGCCCTCTGGATCAGAAAGCTGTTCTTTGAGCAGATCACTGGAAGCAATACTGCAGACGTCCTCATACAGGGTGGTACTTTGTGCACTTTCGAAATATTTTTCCACCATATAGGAGCCGCCAAGTGTGATGAGGAAAAAACCGAAAATTCCGATGCAGATATAGAACGTCAGAAACCTGCTGGAAAGATGATGCTGTTTCATGGATTTTTAACCTCAAATTTATAGCCGATCCCCCATACAGTGGCGATGGACCAGGATGGATTATCCTTGATCTTTTCACGGAGACGTTTGATATGAACGTCTACAGTACGGGTGTCGCCGATGTATTCATAGCCCCAGATGTGATCCAGAAGCTGTTCACGGGTAAACACCTGATTGGGAGAAGATGCCAGGAAGTAGAGAAGTTCCAGTTCCTTGGGTGGCATGTCTACCTGTCTGTCCATATAGGTGACTGCGTAGTTGGTCAGATTAATGGTTAGATCAGGATAGCTGACACATTTTTCATTGGAAGAAACAGTCGGCTGTTTTACCTGGAAACGGCGGAGGACAGCACGGACACGTGCCACCAGTTCTTTGGAATCAAATGGCTTGATCATATAATCGTCTGCGCCCAGTTCCAGTCCCAGAACTTTGTCGAAGGTTTCTCCTTTGGCAGAGAGCATGATGATGGGAACATCGGAAGTATGGCGGATCTCACGGCAGACCTGATAGCCGTCGATACCTGGAAGCATCAGATCCAGGATGATCAGATCCGGATGGAAGCGGACAAATTCTTTCAGCGCTTCCTCTCCATCATTTACGATCTTTGTCTCGAAACATTCTTTCGTCAGATACAGGGCGATCAGCTCTGCGATATTATTATCATCATCTACGATCAGGATTTTCTGTTTGGAAACCATAAAAACCCCTCCTTTTATTTTTTGAATTCTACGATAGTTACGCCGGCGTCGCCTTCACCGAATTCTCCAAGGCGGAAGGAGGCGACATGCTTCTGGCGTTTCAGATAGTTATGAACACCCTTTCGAAGTGCACCGGTACCTTTTCCGTGTACAATACGTACGGATTTCAGATGGGCGATGTAGGCGTCATCCAGGTATTTATCAAGCTCTGCAACTGCTTCGTCTACAGTTTTACCCAGAAGGTTGATCTCTGTGGATACATGGGCGGATTTGGACATACGGATCTTACCGGCACCTGTACGCTGCATGGTAGGTGTGGTGATTTCTGCTTCATCGATCAGTTCCAGATCGGAAATGTGGACTTTGGAACGGATGATTCCCATCTGTACAAACAGGTAGCCCTTATTGTCCGGACGACTGCTTACAGTACCTTTCAGGTTCATGCTGAGAACCTTGACTGCATCACCAAGGGAAAGGTCTTTGGCTGTAAGTTCTTTCTTTGGCTTCTGAGCGGCAGTTTTCTGAGTCATGCCTTTTTCTGCCTTATTCATGCGTTTGCGCAGATCCTGGCGTTCTTTTTCCACAGCAGCCAGATCCACGTGATCTTTCTGGAACTTATGGAACATTTTCATGGTCTTGTCCGCATATTCCTTGGCTTCCCGGAGAACTGCATGAGCCTCTTCGTTGGCCTGACGGATGATGCGGTCACGCTGCTCGTTCAGTTTCTCCTGCTTGGATTCCATTTCAGATTTCAGGGAAGCGACTTCTTTTTTATACTGTTCGATCTCGCGGCGTTCATTCTCGATGGTCACACGGCTGCTTTCTAGAGAACTGAGGACATCTTCGAAGGATTCATCCTGCTCGCTGATCTGTTCTTTTGCCTTATTGATGATATAGTCCGGAAGACCAAGCTTGGAAGAAATAGCGAATGCATTACTTTTTCCAGGGACACCGATCAGCAGGCGATAGGTCGGACGGAGCGTTTCCACATCAAACTCACAGCAGGCATTTTCCACGCCGGGAGTGGAGAGTGCGTATACTTTCAGTTCACTGTAATGGGTGGTTGCCATGGTGCGGATTCCCTGCTCATGAAGATGGGAAAGGATCGCAATGGCAAGGGCAGCACCCTCTGTCGGGTCTGTACCTGCGCCAAGCTCATCGAACAGGACGAGAGAGTGGCGGTTGGCTTTTCTGAGAAAAGAAACCACGTTTGTCATATGTGAGGAGAAAGTACTTAAGGACTGCTCGATACTCTGCTCATCACCGATATCTGCATAAACTTCCTCAAACAGTGCAAGTTCTGAGCGGTCCAGTGTGGGAATATGAAGTCCAGACTGACCCATAAGAGTGAGAAGTCCGACAGTCTTTAAGGATACGGTCTTACCACCGGTATTCGGTCCGGTAACAACAAGCAGGTCGAAATCATCACCGAGACGGATATCGATGGGAACTGCTTTCTTCTTATCAATGAGCGGGTGGCGTGCCTGTTTCAGACGGATACGTCCTTCGTCATTGAAAATTGGTTCTGTTGCATTCATGTCCATAGCGAGGGAGGCTCTGGCGAAAATGACGTCAAGCTGTACCATGATATCAAGGTCTGCGCGGATGGAGTCGGTCTGTTCTGCGGTCATCTGGCTCAGGTTGGAGAGGATCACTTCGATCTCTTTCTGTTCTTCCAGTTCCAGCTCACGGATGTCGTTGTTTAATTTTACGATGGCCATTGGTTCGATGAATAAAGTAGAACCTGTGGAGGACTGGTCATGTACCATACCTGGAACCTGACCTTTGTATTCTGCCTTGACCGGGATACAGTAACGTCCGTTTCTCATGGTGATAACGGAATCCTGCAGATAATTGCGGGCGCTTCCGTTTACGAGAGAAGAGAGCTGGGTGTGGATCCTGTCTCCGGCGATCTTCATGTTTCTTCGGATCTGTCGGATATTGCTGCTGGCATCATCGCTGATCTCATCTTCTGAGAGGATACATCTGCGGATTTCTGTTGTAAGAGGAGTCAGTGGCTCCAGTGCTTCAAACATTCCATCCAGAGAGTCCACAAGAGAATCACCGCGCTCGCTTCTGGAATACGCTTTCACACGGTTGGTATTCTCTAGCAGGCTGCAGATGGCAAGCAGTTCACCGATCCCGAGAGAACTTCCGATTTCCAGACGCTTCAGAGAACCACGCACATCCTTCACACTTCCGAAAGAAATGTTCCCTTTCTGGAAGAGACGGGTGAGTGCATCTTTCGTCTGAGTCTGCATATGACGGATCTCATCAATATCTGTAGACGGTTCAGTCTTTTTGCAGATTTCCTTTCCCATGGAAGAAGAAGCCTTGTCTGTCAGCATATTGATGATCTTATAGTATTCAAGTGCTTTATATGCTTTCTGATTCATTGTTGATTTAAGTCTCCTGATATTACTTTTAATATTTATGATACCGGAAAAAAGAGCTGACCTGTTTCCCGGTGTAACTGTAATAGTGGGAGTATTTCAGCAGAAAAAATCGGGTATGGCTGAAATACCTTTCTTATTATATATGATTTTGGGTGTTATGAAAAGCGAAAATTTAATACTTGTGTATCATACAGCGGTATGCTAGAATGCGAAATATATAGACAAAACAAAAGATTGAAAGAGCGGACAAAAGTGTATTTAAGAAAGAAGAGTGAGGATCATGGACTTAAAGGAAAAAATCAGCAGGGTAATGAAGCAGTCGATCAGTGATTCGGAGGTCATGGGAGTGAATCTTCTGGTTGAGAAAGACGGAAGAGAACTTATTTATTGTGAAGAGGGACTGGCTGACAGAGAGGCTCATAAACCAATCCGCAGAGATACGATCTTTCGGCTTTATTCCCAGACAAAACCGATAACAGCGGCCTGCGCAATGATATTAATGGAGAGAGGGCTTCTGGACCCGGGAACCCCTGTTTCAGAATATCTGCCTGCGTATTCTGATATGAAGGTAGAGAAAAACGGGGAAATCTGTGCAGCGGAGATTCCTGTCAGGATTCATGATCTTCTGCGAATGACATCAGGACTGGTCTATCCGGATGAATGTACAGAACCCGGAAAAGCTACAGACAGAGTGTATAAGGAAGCATGTGACAGATTACATACAGATCATCCGATGACAACCAGAGAGCTGGCAGATCGTCTTGCGAAATGTCCTCTGGCTTTTGAACCGGGATCAGGATGGAGATATGGAACATCGGCAGATGTTCTGGGAGCAGTGATCGAAGTTATTTCCGGGAAAAAGCTGTCTGAATTTATGCAGGAAGAAATTTTTGAACCATTGGGAATGAGCGATACTGCATTCTGGTTACCGAAAGAAAAACAGTCTCGCCTTGCGAAAGCTTATGAAACAGTATGTGATGAAAATGGAAACAGAAGTATGAAACTTTATACAGGAGACAATCTGGCAGTAAGAAATGATATGGCAGAGCCGCCTGCGTATGAAGCCGGCGGAGCAGGGCTTACCTCTACTTTGGACGACTATATGAAATTTGCCAGAATGCTCAGACAGAATGGTACTTGGGGGGACAGGCAGATCCTGAAGCCGGAAACTGTGCATTATATGCGTAACGGACAGCTGTTACCGAAACAGCAGCAGGATATGGATAAATGGCTTGGCCTGGAAGGCTATAGCTATGGAAATTTGATGCGTGTTTGCAGGAATCCGTCGCAGGCAGTGATGCTGACCAGAGAGGGAGAGTATGGCTGGGACGGCTGGCTTGGCATGTATTTTGCCAATTTCCCCAAGGAAGACATGACCATTCTCATGGGTATGCAAAAAAAAGATGCAGGAACCTTTCCTCTGACCAGAAAACTGCGAAATGTAGTTATCAGTGAATATCTGAGGTGAATTTGCTGCAAAGCAGAAAATACAGACACCTGCTTCCGGGATTACTTTTTCCCGGAAGCAGGTTTTTTTTGTAATTGTGAATCATACATACTTCGGAATTCTGTGGGAGTGCACAGGTTTAATTGTTTGAACATCCGTAAAAAGGCGGACAGGCTGGAAAAGCCTGATTGTGCTGCCACTTCGGTAACAGCAAGCTCCGGATCCAGCAAAAGAGATTTTGCGTATTCAATTCTTTTCTGGTTCAGAAATTTGTAGAAGGAGGAATTAGTATATTGTTTAAAAAGGCGGGCAAAGTGATATTTACTGAAGCCTGCCAGACTGGCAACCTCCTCCAGAGTAAGGTTTTCGGAAAAGTGGTTGCTGATATAGTCGGTGATAAACAGAAATTTCTCCATATATTCTTTCTGATGGTGAATATCACGGTCTCCGTTCTGCTGATGAAAAGCTTTGTGATTTCTGCCAATATCCACAAGGATTTCCAGGAATTTTGCAATGATGGAAATTTCAGAATAGGTGGTAAAATTCATATATTCATCCTTGATTTCCAACATAAGACGGTGGATGTGTTCATAGATCTGTGGATATTCTTCCTTGGTGACCAGAATGGCAGGACTGAGGAGTGGTGTGATCAGATCTAGCTCTTTTAGCTTGATGTGGTTCAGGTCGGGCTGAAAAATAATCCTTTCTCCTGTAGCCGGAGCAAAGAGCTCGTGAAGTATACAGGGACATATAACAAGAATTTCTCCTTCTTTGATAAGATAATCGTTATGACCGCAGACAACCCGGTAGTCATTAATAACAGGCATGATCACTTCGAATGAGGGATGCCAGTGAGGCGGATAGTTTTCGGCTTCCTCATTGTAATAAAGACAGATCTGGGTATCTGCTTTGTAATCAACGGTTTCATGAATTCCCTGTAAATTATGGATCATATGGACTCCTTTCACACCTAATTATTGCTTTTGATAGCAAATGTTGCTTTTTAATGTTTGTGTATATAATGTATCAAAAACATGTGTAAATGGCAATATATAACATTGGAAAAATTAAAATAATAAAAGCATATGTCAAAATACACAAAAAAGAATATAAAAATCTATTAAAATTGACATATTGAAGAAAATAGTAGAAGATAAATAGCAAGAATTGATAGTAACATGACAAGAATTATGGAGCCAATCACAGGACATTCTGATATAGTAGAACCATCAAGAAACGAGGTAATAAATCAAAAGGAGGATTAAAAAAATGAACAAGAAAAGATTACTTTCAGTATTACTTTCAGCAGCTATGGTAGCGGGAACCATGGCAGTAGCAGTGCCTGCATATGCAGATGACACAGAGGAAATCACATGGATGTTCTGGGATGACCTGGAAGCTACAGAGGATCTGATTTCCAAAGGATACAAAGATGTTATTGATCGCTTCAATACAGAATATGAAGGGAAATACCATGTAACACCGATCACAACAAATCTGGAAGAATATGACGGAAAATTAAATGCCCTGATCGCAGCAGGACAGACACCGGATGTATACATTTGTAACCCGGGACCCAACATGGATGTATATGTAAATGCAGGAGCAGCAGCAGACCTGACAGATATTCTTGAGAATCAGGAAAAAGACTGGTACGCAACATTTACAGATGGAATCTTTGACAGACTGACTTATGATGGAAAGATTATGGCAGTTCCTACAAACTTCGCAGCTGCCTGTGTATACTATAACACAGAGCTTTTTGAGAAGGCCGGAGTAGAAGTTCCGACTACCTATGATGAACTGATCGATGTATGTAAGAAACTGCAGGATGCTGGTATTACACCAATCTCCTGTTCCGCAGGAACTGCATGGTGCCTGTCAATGATCGCAGGTTATCTTTGTGACCGTTCAGGTGTAGATCTTCAGGCAATCGCAGATCATACAGCAAACTGGACAGACGATAACTGTATTGCTGCAGGTGAGAAATTAAAAGAGTTATCTCAGTATTTCCAGGAAACAGCAGCTGGTGACTCCAATGATCAGGCTACAGCAAACTTCTACAATGGAGATGCAGCAATGCTGGTACAGGGATCATGGGCTATGGCTCAGATCAATGGCAATAATCCTGATTTCCAGAGCAAATGCGGTGTATTCCAGTTCCCTGGAATCGACGGAGCGAATGATCCGAACCGTATGATCGTTAAAACAGACAACTTACTGATGAGCTCTACAACAGAGCATCAGGATGCAGCAATTGCACTGATGAAGATGTTTACAGATGAAGAAGCACAGAAATATACAGCAGAAATAGGAGGAAAATTCCCGATCATCAAAGATCTTGACATTGACTATGACAAAGCTCCTGCACAGCTGAAATATGTTCAGGATATTATGGACAAAGCAACTGGTACTTTTGGATTCTACAATGAGTCTCTGGCATCTGTAGAAGCAGGTGACTGCTTCGACAATGCAATGGTTGATATATTCCTTGGAAACCAGACTCCGGAAGAAGCCTTCCAGACAGTACAGGATTTCTATGAAGAAAACGTCTGGAAATAATTGTGGATAGATAGTACAGAATTTACATGGCTGCTGCGGAAGAAAAAAGTTCCGCAGCAGTTTTTAAATGGAGGCAATTATGGATAAAATTTTACGTAATAAGAAGGCTATTTTCATATTTATCGCACCGGCACTGATCATGTTTGTCCTGGTACTGGTTATCCCTATGGTGCAGATGGTTTATTATTCTTTATGCGATTATGCGGCATTGACACCGCCCAAATTTACCGGACTTGCAAACTATAAAAAGCTATTTTTTCAAGATTCTACATTTAAAATTGCGTTAAAAAACTCTATTTTCTTTATGATCTTTTCTGCTATCACTCAGCAGGTGATCGGCCTTGGTCTTGCAGTTATGCTTACCAATATTAAGAAAGGCAGAAACCTTTTCAAAAATATTTATTATCTTCCATCCGTTCTTTCCTCAGCAGCCTTAGGTCTTTTATGGGCATTTATGTTTAACCCAAAGATCGGTATCAATAATCTGCTGGCACAGTTCGGAATCAAAGGCCCTCTTTGGCTGATGGATTCCAAAGGTTTTATTGTACTTCCCATGTGGGTGATTGCGTTTGTTGCCTTATGGCAGTATGTTGGACAGAATATGATGCTTTATATGGCTCAGATCACAGGGATTTCCAGAGACATATATGAAGCTTCTTATATAGACGGCGCATCAAAGACACAGTCATTCCGTTACATTACACTTCCGTTGATTAAACCAATGATGGTAACTTCACTTTCATTGAACTGTATCGGTTCTCTTAAATTCTTTGACCTTGTGTATAACATGACTCAGGGTGGACCGAACCACAGAACCGAGGTGCTTGCGACAGAACTTTATGCAGAAGGTTTTAACTATTTTAAATATGGTTATGCCAGTGCGATTTCTGTAGTCTTACTGGTTATGTGTCTGATCGTAACATTATTGGTTAAAAAAGTAATTAAAGTTGAAACTTACGAGGGCTAGGAGGTAACAGAGATGCAGACAAAAAAATCAAGAAAACCGGTAAAGCCTGTTACAGTAATTCTTTATATATTTCTTATTGCACTTGCTGTGATTTATGTGGCTCCGCTGTTATGGATGTTAAGTGTTTCATTAAAAGATAATGCAGGCGTAATGGCAGCTCCATTTGCCCTGCCGGAAGTATTTCACTGGGAAAATTATCAGCAGGCATGGACAATGGGTAAGCTTGGAACTGCACTTGTAAACTCAGTACTGGTCTGTGGGATCACACTTGTAGTCAGTCTGTTTTTTGGAGCAATGGCAGCATTTGCCATTGCAAGAATGCGTTGGAAATTATCAGAAGCAGCACACACATTTTTCCTGATCGGAATGATGGTTCCGGTACATTGTATCCTGATTCCGCTGTTCGTACGTTTTGCAGGGCTGGGATTGACTAACTCAAGAGTAGGTCTGATGATCCCGTATATTACGTTTTCCCTTCCGATGACTATTTTCCTTCTGACAGGATTTTTCAAATCTATGCCTGGAGAATTATTTGAGGCAGCATCCATTGACGGATGTGGAATTTATGGATGCTTTTTCAGGATCGCACTTCCCCTTTGCAGAACAGGATTCTTTGTTTCAGGTCTTATGACATTCGTAGGTAACTGGAATGAGCTGTTGCTGGCTATGGTATTTGTCTCAGATCCGGTAAAGAAAACACTACCTGTAACACTTACATATTTCGTAGGACCATATGCCACAAACTATGTACAGATGTTCGCAGCAATCATTATCGCAATCGCACCAACCGTTATTGTATACTGCCTGTTCAGTAACCAGATTGTAGAAGGCCTGACTACAGGTGCAGTAAAAGGATGATGCATAAAAACAATGCATAAAATTAGGAGGCTTGTATGAACAGAGACGAGGCAAGAAAAAAAGCACAGGAGCTGGTATCCAGAATGACTCTGGAAGAAAAGGCCAGCCAGTTAAGATATGATGCACCTGCCATAAAAAGACTTGGAATCCCGGCATATAACTGGTGGAATGAGGGACTTCATGGCGTGGCCAGAGCGGGACAGGCAACTGTTTTTCCTCAGGCAATCGGAATGGCTGCTACATTTGACAGAGACTGTGTAGCTGAGATGGCAGATATTGTAGCGACAGAAGGGCGTGCAAAGTATAATGCATATTCCAGCGAAGAGGACAGAGATATCTATAAAGGACTGACATTCTGGTCTCCCAACGTAAATATTTTCCGTGATCCCAGATGGGGCAGAGGGCATGAAACTTATGGAGAAGATCCATATCTGACAAAGGAACTGGGAGTGGCTTTTGTAAAGGCACTTCAGGGTAACGGAGAAACAATGAAAGCGGCGGCATGTGCCAAACATTTCGCAGTACATTCCGGACCTGAGGCAATCCGCCATGAATTTGATGCAAAGGCATCTGCAAAAGATATGGAAGAAACTTATCTGCCGGCATTTGAAAGTCTGGTGGAGGAAGCAGATGTGGAAGCAGTTATGGGGGCATATAACCGTACAAACGGAGAACCATGCTGCGGAAGCCCGGCACTGCAGAAAAAGCTCAGGGGAGACTGGAAGTTCCAGGGACATTTTGTATCAGACTGCTGGGCAATCAGAGATTTCCATGAACATCATATGGTGACAAATACTGCTTATGAATCGGCAGCTCTTGCTATCAATAATGGATGCGATCTGAACTGTGGAAATACCTATCTTCATATTATGAAAGCATATGAAAAGGGGCTTGTCACAGAGGAAAGGATTACAGAATCAGCAGTAAGACTTTTTACTACCAGATATCTTCTTGGGCTATTTGATGGCAGTGAATATGATAATATTTCCTATAGGGAAGTAGAATCAGCAGAACATCTGGCAGCAGCAGAGAAAGCAGCAGCGAAGAGTTTTGTACTTTTGAAGAATAATGGAATTCTTCCATTAAAAAAAGAGGATATCAAAACAATCGGAATTGTGGGACCTAATGCAGACAGCAGAAAGGCTTTGATTGGAAATTATCATGGAACTGCATCCAGATATATTACAATCCAGGAGGGAATCCAGGATTATGTAGGTGAGGATGTGAGAATTCTTAGTTCTGTAGGAAGCGAGTTGTTTAGAGACAGAACAGAACCTCTGGCATTCAGCAGAGATCGTCTTGCGGAAGCTAAGATCGTTGCAGAAAACAGTGATGTGGTGATTCTTTGTGTAGGTCTGGATGAGACACTGGAGGGTGAAGAAGGAGATACCGGAAACAGCTATGCATCCGGAGATAAAGAGAGCCTGAAGCTTCCTCAGTCCCAGATTGATTTAATGGAAGCAATGGCTGGTTCCGGAAAACCGGTGGTTCTCTGTCTGATGGCAGGAAGTGATATTGATATGAGCTATGCAGCAGAGAAATTTGATGCAGTTATGGTTCTGTGGTATCCGGGAAGTCAGGGCGGAAAAGCGGCAGCAAAAATTCTGTTTGGGGAAAACTCCCCATCTGGCAAACTTCCGGTTACCTTTTACGAGAGCCTTGAAGAACTTCCGGAATTTACAGATTATTCCATGAAAGGCAGAACCTATCGTTATATGGAAGGAAAAGCACAGTTCCCCTTTGGATATGGACTTACCTACAGTAATGTAAAAGTAGAAAATGCAGAGGTAAGACAGTGCGGACGGCAGATAACAGTAGAGGCAGAAGTATATAATAAGGGTAATGCAGATACTGAGGAAGTTGTCCAGGTTTATGTAAAAAATCTTGACAGTAAAAATGCAATTCCAAATCCTGCACTGGGAGGATTCCAGAGAATTTTTATAAAAGCAGGAGAACGCAGAAAAGTTATGGTTCCTGTCTGGGAAAAGGCATTTACAGTGGTAGATGAAAATGGAGAACGCGTAGAGGATGGCAGGAAATATGAGATTTTTGCAGGCTGCAGCCAGCCGGATGAAAGAAGTATAGAGCTTACCGGAACAGAACCTGTAAAGGTAATCTGGGAGAAAGAAGACTGAGCTTATGAAATTTGAATTGTTTTATCCGCAGTGGAAAGACCGGGCAGTTACATTCAGCTATGATGATGGCCAGATTTTTGATAGAAGACTGGTTGATATTTTTAATAAATATAATCTGAAAGCAACATTTCATCTGAACTCAGGGACTTTGGATACAGAAGGATTTATAAAAACACAAGAACTGAAAAGCTTATATCAGGGACATGAAATTGCCTGTCATGGTGTTGCACATGAGTATCCCGCACATCTTTCGCAGGAAAGACTGGTTCAGGAATTTTATCAGGACAGATGCAGTCTGGAGAGAGAAACGGGAAGGATTATCAGGGGATGTTCTTATGCATTTGGAGAATATGATGAAAATGTCATCAGCACTCTCAAAAGCCTGGGCTTTGTATACAGCAGGACAGTGGAGTCTACAGGCGGTTTTCGCATTCCGAAAGACTTTATGAGATGGACACCATCCTGTCATCATAATGATGCATTCAAAGATATGGCAGAATGTTTTCTGGATACTCCGGAATATCAGAAGATCCCGCTCTTATATGTATGGGGACATAGCTTTGAATTTGACCGTGAACAGACATGGGAGAAAATGGAAGAATTCTGCAAAAAGATTTCCGGACACGAAAACGTGTGGTATACCACAAATATAGATTATGTGAATTATATGACAGCGGTAAGAAATCTTATATTTAATGCAGAATGTACGCAGGTGGAGAATTTATCCAAAATAGAAATATACTGCAAAATAAATGGAGAATGCCGGATCATATGATCTGGCATTCTTTTGCGCTACAGGAGGAAATAGAACATGATAAGCTGTAAGAACCCGATTTTAAATGGCTTTTATCCGGATCCTTCCATATGCAGAGTGGGAGAATGGTTTTATCTGGTAAATTCTACATTTGCCTATTATCCAGGGATACCGATATTTCGAAGCAGAAATCTGGCACAGTGGGAACAGATTGGAAATGTGCTGACCCGTGAGAGTCAGGTACCGTTAAGAGGCAGTGGACACAATGAAGGAATTTATGCGCCTACGATCCGATGGCATGAGGGGACTTTTTATATAATAACCACCAATGTGGCAGGGGGAGGAAACTTTATTGTAACAGCAAAGGATCCTGCAGGTCCATGGTCTGAACCTTATTTTCTGGAAGAAGCAGAAGGGATCGATCCGAGTCTGTTTTTTGACGATGATGGAAGCTGTTATTATATTGGTCAGAGGCAAAATTCTGATGGAAGCAGATATTTTGGTGACTGTGAGATCTGGATCCGGAAGTTGAATCCAGAGACTTTTGAGCTGGAAGGAGAGGCACATCCTGTTTTGTACGGATTTCAGAAGAATGCTGTATGGCCGGAAGGACCGCATCTTTATAAAAGAAACGGATATTATTACATTTTACATGCAGAGAGCGGAACAGAGCAGTACCATTGTGAAGTGGCAGCCAGAAGCAGAAATATTTTCGGCCCATATGAATATGCGAGAACAAATCCGATACTGACACACAGACATCTGGGCAGCAGGGCAGAGATTACCTGTGTGGGACATTGTGACCTGACTGAAGACCAGGCCGGAAACTGGTACATGGTAGTTCTGGGCTGCAGGCCGCAGGATGGAAAGACATTTCTGGGAAGAGAAACATTTCTGGCAAAGGTGGAATGGGAAGACGACTGGCCAGTAGTCAATCCAGGAATCGGGATGATTCAAAAAGAAGTAGAACTGCCGGGAGAGAAAGATACTCTTATGCCGGAAAGTCTGTCTGAAAGCAGAGAATATCTTTTTAAAGATCTGCAGGAAAAACAGCTGCCACCGGAATTTCTCATGCTTAGAAATCCGGATACAGATGCGTATGTTCTGGATAATGAATGTTTAATGCTCCCGGCAAAAGCTGTTACTCTGAAAGATAAAGCAACTCCTTCCTATGTTGCTTTAAGACAGACCAGCGCTCAGTTTCTGGCAGAAACAGAGTTCACTCTGAAAGGCCAGCCGAAAGACCGTGCAGGCATTGCCTATATCCAAAATGACCAGAATTATCTGTGCGTGGAATATGAAGAAGATGAGAGTTACGGCAGAGTTTACGTAACTGCATGCATTGGCGGAAAGAACAAGATACTGGCGGAAAGAAAGACAGAGATAAGATTATGTCAGAACCTGAGATTAAAAGTAAATAAAAATTGTGCAGAGGCATGGCTGAAAAAAGGCGATATCTGGGAATGTGTTCTGGAAAATATAGATATCAGCTATATGTGTTCAGAATCAGCTGGCGGTTTTACGGGCTGTACAGTGGGAATGTATACGCATTCCGGAGAAAAGCAGAGCAGTGGATATACGAAATTTTATCGGTTTGTTTTAACAACCGTAGCAAGAATTCCCTCACCTCTATAGGTGATGGGATGAATTGCACATTCGAGC